>ERZ780148.567-NODE-567-length-30633-cov-8.020014_pt1 | contig 30633 bp, 27 predicted proteins | sample MGYA00510984_ERZ780148 | MGnify/ENA primary metagenome ERZ780148 (study PRJEB29588, sample SAMEA2160902) | human gut metagenome | biome: human gut; feature: human-associated habitat; material: faeces | place: Denmark | collected 2008/2010 ...
TCGTTATAAAATAATTCTTATTAATTTCTAGAAAAATATATGTAAAAATTAAAATTGTTAACATAATCATAGCAGATACTGCCCAACAATATGTAAGTATAAACATTGAAATGGAACATATATATACTGTACAAATCTTACAAAAAAAAGATTTTTTAAAATTTTTATTCAACAGTAACATAAATGTTACTAAAGGTAAAATCATAAATGAAAACCTTTTTGTATCTCCTAAAGCAAAAACCGGACCATATTGATCGTAAAATAATGATGTATAATTATCTCTTAAACCATGCACCACAAAAATATTAAAAGGAACCTTAAGAATTTGAATTGATGTAATGCTTGCATATATAGTAAGTATTACAACAATCGGTAATAATAGCTGCCTTAAAGATAATTTGTTCAAATAAATATCTATTAAAAAAAAGGGAACAATTATTCCTATTGCATCTGATATAGTATTAAATATCTCCCCTTTATTAATAATTGTACTTATAATAATAATAAAACAATACACAATAATGAAGCTATTTAATTTATTAATATTTCGGTATTTTAATACTAAAAAAACTACAATTAGTGCAGATGCTATTTTGAAGACCAAAAAAATGCTGTTTATACTTTGTATATAACCAAATCTTGGCATTTCTAAAAAAGGTAATAGACATATTAAATAAATCATAAAATTTTTACTTATTTTCATTTTGATTCACCCAAATATTCTTTCAATTTTTTTTGCCTGAGCTGAAAGTTCATATTCTTTTTCATACAATAATCCAGGATTAATATCCCGATTATAATTCTCTTTATTACAAATATTAATGGTTTCTGCAATCCAAACATTTTGATCCTTAATAGATAAAAACTTATTATCTCCTAAAATATCAACAGATTTATCTATATTATCCGAAATCAAACACTTTAATCCACTAGTTTGTGCTTCAATTGCAACAATTGGAAAACCTTCATATAAACTAGGTAACCAAAAACAGTCCATTGCACTATAATATTCACTTGTATCAGAAACTCTACCAACAAACACTATTTTATTATATATTCCCATATCTTTGGCTTCTTTTTTTATCTCTGACTCTAACTCTCCAGTGCCAACCAACATCAATATTGCGTTATTTTTACTTAATAAAAATTGTTTAAATGTTTGTAAAATGAAGACATGGTTTTTCTCAGGACTAAATCTACCTACATGACCTACAACAAATTTCTGTTCCAAACAAAATAAGTTTCTTATTTTGTTTCTCTTTTCTTCTGCGTATTTATATCTTTCGTAATCTACCGCATTATTTATTATACAATATCCTTTTTGATTCATTTTCTTATTTCCAAACATCCACTTACAGGAATCCTCAGAACATCCAAGAAACCTATAATTATGATAAGAAAACATTCCAAAAAATAATTTTCTAAATATTAAATGCTTTAATTTCCTTATATCATCGCTTGCATGACTATGTATATATATTGGAATATCATATTTCATTGCAGGTAATGCATAAATCATTGTTGGAGCATAGCTTAAATTAATATAAACCATATCATAGTGCCCATTCCTATAAATTTCAGAAATTTTTTTATAAACACCAATAATGTTTTTTTTGAATATACCTGTTTCTACAATATCACCTTTTAAATTTAATACTCTCTTTTTAAACTCACCTTTAAGTTCTTCTTTAACTAAAAAATCCATCTTATATTTATTACTATCAAGATGTTCACAAAGATTTAATATATAATTTTCTATTCCTCCACAATCATTTGACATTCCTATAATTAATATTTTTTTCAAGTTAACCATTCCTTTTCTTTAAATTTTTATATATGTATCCCCAAGGTAAATGCATGCCCATATTACATTTTAAAAATCCTATCTTCCACATTGAGTTTTTAAAATCACGAATTAATCTTTTATAATGAAAACAATAATATTTAAATCCCCTTTTTTTAATCAATTTGGAATTATTTGAGTCATTAAAAATAAATTCTTCAAATAGATTTATTTCGGATTTGGTTGGAAATAATGCTGTTTTTTTATAATTATTTAACGCTATTTTTTTATTTATTTTTTCTAATTTAAATATACCTAATTCTTTTAATTTAGAAATCAAAAATAATGCTCCATCATGTATTTTTATTATTTTATCATTATATTTTTCATTCTCATATGTGTCGATTTCTGGATATATCTCGCCTTTTTTTTCATAATATGATAAAGTAGTTCCCTCTATATCTAAAAACAAAGTCTCTATTAACCCAACACTTGCATCAATGACCATTTTCTCTTCACATTTAACACCTGATGAATACAAAAAACCATTATAGTTTATATCATTTTTCTCAACACCAACATAATACCCTTTAATACTAATGTCCTTAAATAAAGTATCCGATTTAACTATTTGAGCAAGTCTATTCTGCATAGACCCTCTCCATCCAATATCAACAATTCCTATATTAGATTTTTTTGTATATTTTTTTAAATATTTAGTAAAGTAGCTGTACTGCTTTTGGGAATTACTTATTAAAAATTGTTTATTATCTTCATATACTAATTTTGTATTTTCCATATTCCAAAACAAATCATAATCATATAATTTTTTGAAATCAAAATCATAATTTTGAGAAATAATTTCTATTTCATTTTTATTCATACCGAGTCTAAATAAAAAAATTTCTAAAGATATTTCTTTTGAAATAACAATATAATTTTTAATTTCATTATACTCAGGATGTAGCCATAATGTCGAAACATTTAGAGTTCTTCTAGAAATATGCATATAATAGGTATCTTCATTATATAGTATATCATATGCCTTTTTCATTATTTTCCCATCTCTTGATAAAAAAATAAATTGATCTATTTTATCTTCCTTTTTTTTATTATTCAACCACTCACAAAATCCTAATAATAATGGTCCTAATATCTTCATTCCTATATCAAAATATGGGTCATTTTTTTTATTATTCTGTATTACCCTATACATTACTTCTTCTTGTATTTGTAAATCGCCATATAAACTCTTTTCTTTTTTATAATAAAAACTCCTTACTCCATTAAATTGAGGCATTATATAATCAGACTTAAAATTATCCCCTATATGAATTAATTCATTCTTGCACAATTTTAAGTCTTTTAGTATATAATTAAATATAGTTCCTGTACGTTTATTTTTGCCTATTTCAGATGAAACATACAATTTATCAACATATATATTATTTTCTTGTAAAATTTCATTAATAACACTACTATCTAAATACATGTCTGATGTGGCAATAATATATTTATTATTTTTTTTGCACCATAAATAAACTTCAAATAATTCTTTATTAATTTGTATCATCGTTTTTTCTACAAGGACTTCTAATTCCATTAACTTTTCTTTTTGTCCTTCAGAATAGCAATTAATGTTATTATATATATCCTGTAACGAAAATTCTGCATTATTTGCTTTTTTACTTGCTATGTCCTGAGCAATTATTCTTTCATTAAAAAAAAGATTATCTTTTATTATTCCATAATCAAACGCCCTTTTACCAACTATATCAAATATTGTTTCATTTTTTACTATATTTCTCACAAGAAGTGTATCGAATATATCAAATGAAATATATTTATAATTACTAATACAATTGATAATTTTATTTACGTTATCCATTTTGCAGTAATACCTTTCTTACTTTTTCCATCATAGACTTCTCATCTAACTCTGCTAATATAAATTTGTCTTTATTATTCTTATGCAACCAATTTTTATTTTTATCAATAATTTCTGCCCATTCACTAGATGGAAGCTTTAAATTTATAATTTGGGTGTCATCTGTTACCTTATGTTCAGGTGATAACTTATCAGATAAAAATACTGGCAATCCATTTGCTTGGGCTTCCAATGCAACAATACACAACCCTTCATAACTACTTGGTAATATAACTAAATCCATCGCATTATAAAATTCATACACTTTATTTGTTGCCCCTAAGAAGCTCACAACATCCTGCAAATTTTTATTAAAAACATCCTTTTTTATATTTTCTTTTAGTTCTCCTTCCCCAATCAACAACAATCTATAATTATTATTTCTTTTATATAAATCATCAAATATTTCAATCAATTTCTTATGATTTTTCTGTTCTGTAAAACGTCCTACATGCCCAATTATTATATTATTACTCCAACCCAATTTTTGTCTAATGCTATCTCTTATTTCCTCATTATATTTAAATTTTTCTACATCAACCCCATTTAATATACACATAGTTCTCTTTTTATTATATGCCCAATTTGTTGAAAATCTTGAACAACCAATTTTAATATCAACAATTGAATTAAAAATAGGTTTTAAACAATAATGAAAAAATGGATATTTAGATTTTGTATTATGGCAATGAGTAATAATACAACTAGCTTTAGCTAGTTTAGATGGTAAAGCCTCAATAATCATCATTGCACTATTTCCATGAATATAAATCGAGTCAAATCCCCCCTTTGAAACAAGATTCTTTATAGCTTCCATATATTTAATTATCTTTCTCTTCGGAGGCAATGTATGACTTTTTATATTTAATTCTTTTAATATTTTTCCATATTCATTTTCAAAACCAAACCCACTAGCAATTTCAAAATCTATCAGTCTGTTATTATATTCTATAATCTGCATTTCTATTTTAGTTAATCCATCATTGCAAAACGGAGTTGTTGCTATAATTAATATTTTCTTTTTCATACTACCTCTTTACCATTATCAATCTTTCTTTTTATAAAGTTATATATTTTTTTTGCCCAATTTTGTTTCTCTAAAAAAACATATGGCATATTTATGTAATCATAGCCATTTGTAATAATCCACACATCTAATAATCTTTCACTTACAAATCCAAATACTCTTGCATCATATTCTGAATATTCAGTTATATCTAATCTTTTTTCTAACTCGAATAAAATATCAAACATCCATTTACAATATTCTTGAAATTTATCTTTTTTCATAATGAACATATTAAACCTATGTCCTTTTGTACTTTTCATACTTTTATCGAAAGCTATTAAATATTGTGGGTATTTCTCCTTTATTATATCTCTGGTATAATCCAAATCTTCAGCATGATGTGCATGTATATATTGACTATAATTAGTCTCAATATAGTAATTTCTAGGTTTTGGTAATATAATATCTGATTTATTTAAATATTTCTCTAATTTCTCTCTATCTATAACTCTTTCCATTTTATTTCCCCTTGCAAATGGATAAGAGAAATGTCTTCTATAATGCGCAAGTCCAATATAATCAGCCTCTAAATTTTTCCATGCCCAATACATTCCAGTTAATTCACAATAATTTTTATTCTTATAACTTATATTGTCTCCCGTATCATCTTTAATATATCCCAAATCTAATGTCTTACCCTTTTCATCCACCTTACCATAAGCTCCTACATGAACAGGTATATACATATTATCTTGTGGAATCCAATACTTTTTATGAGTTGCAACTATTATCTTAATATCCATGTAACACATTCTCCTATTAATCTTCGCACCATTATTGTGCTCCATTACCCGTTATAACAGAACTAAATGTTTTAAATATTATCTTTATATCCATCCAAAGACTTTGATGTTCTACATAATACATCTCCATACTTTGGCGCTGACCACTCTCATATGTAGCGTTATTCCTTGCATATGCCTGCCAGTATCCTGTCAATCCAGGTTTTACACTTAAAAGCTTAGATGCATCTTTGCCATATATTTTAACTTCTTTTTCTACTACTGGTCTTGGGCCTACTATTGAAATATCCCCTTTGAATATATTAAGCAACTGAGGTAATTCATCCAGGCTTGTCTTTCTCAATATATTTCCAACTTTAGTGATTCTCGGGTCATTGTCTATTTTAAATTCTGTTTGATACTGTCTTAATTGTTCTGGTGTTAATAATTGTTCTAAATCAACATCAATATTTTTCATACTGCGAAACTTATATACCCTTATTTTCTTTCCATGTTTTCCTACCCTAAGATGGCCATAAAAAGGATTGCCACCATCTTCTGCAACAACACATATAGAAATAACAACAAATACAGGTAATAACACCACTATTCCAATTCCAGACAGAACAATATCTGCAAATCTTTTAATAAATAAATATAATATTTTACCAAAAGATTTCTTCCCTTCATCGTATTGTTTATCATATTCATAATAATTACGTTCATCTAAAAGCGTATCTATAGCACACAACTGCTCATTCATCTGTATTTTCCTTTTAGGATGATATACTAATACTCTGCCTATTGCCATAAGCATTTCCCTTATATCATCAATTATTGTTCTTTCATATACTGTATCATAAACTTCAACTGTTGTAGCTGCTTCGTCCTCAGCAGTACATCTGTAACTCCATGCTCCTATTATTCCAGGATTTTTAGCTAATTCTTTCTTCTGTATATCCGAATAATTAAGATATTCGGTAATTGTAGGTGATTTAGGCCCTACTATCCCTATATCTCCACATAATATATTATAAGCTTTAGGAAGATTATCTAATTTCAACGCCATTAGAATCCTTCCCATTACTGTGTATGGCGATTTTCCTTCTACAATGCATTTTCTTGCATTCATCTTCATGGTCCTAAATTGATAAGAATAATACCTTCTACCATTCTTTCCAATTCTTAAACATGATATTATATGTCTTCCCTTCGATTGAATCTGCATTGGAATAAATGAAATAACCCATATTATACCTGTTAATATGCATCCAACTATTCCCACAATAAGTTCTACTATCCTTATTAATAAAACCTGATAAAACATTTTACTTTCTTCAACACTATAATCTACAGTCAAAAAGCGTCCAAGTTTCTTCACGGTTTTGTAAGATTCATATATATCATACTCTGGTACAACAATGTGTACATTTTTTCCATTACACTGAAAATAATCAATTAAACTATAATACTCAGCATTATCAGATAAAGCTATAAATACTGAATCAAATTCAACATCTTCAATAATCTTATCAAAATCTTCTCTGTTTCCAAGTACCTTTATTCCATCGCAAATATTTTTAACATAATTATTGTCAAGTAATACTACGCCAACTATTCTAGTCTTTTCGTATTTTCTTGTTTTGAGCCCAGATATGAGCTCAGATATCTTATCAGATGTGCTTACAATTATTAATCTATCTTGATAACGATCTTTTGAATACGCAACATTCAATATCTTTTTTAATAAAATCCTATTTAATAATAAGATAGGAAATAATATTAATACAAATAAGGCCATCATTACTCTTGAATAATCTGCACTTGTCTTTAAAAAAAATAAGCATATCATTGCAATAACAAATACATATACATCCATTTGTAGTGCCGCCCTTAATTCTTCAAGCACTGTTCTTTGTATAAAATCTATATTTTTTATGACTACAGCATTAATCAAGACATAGATTAACATAATAAGCAAAAATAAAACTACATATACACTTCTTTGAATATGTACATTCTTTTCAATTATATAAAATTTCAAAATGTAAGATATTATAAATGTAATTACAATTGACATTACATCCACAATATACATAAAATACAAAGCTGTCTTTTTTGAACTATTCATGTCTTATCCTTTATATCGTAGTTTTAATTTACATCGTTAAGTTTGAATTCAATTGAAATCCTCATATCAATATACACAACTACGGAGCCAAAATTCTCCAAGAAGAAAGGTATCTATCTCTCTACCCCTCCCAACGAAATTCAGCTCCGTACAGGTTATTCCTCGCTCTTAACTTTCTTCACCATATTTGCCATAATATTTACCGTAATACTTGCCATAGTATCTGCCATAATATGAGTTGCCTGCCATGTCAACCTTATTAAGCACGCAGCCAAGAATCTTACATCCTACAAGGTCAAGCTGCTCCTTAGCCTTTCTTGCGAACTTATAGCTTATTTCACCGGCACCTACAACTAGGATTCCGCCATCACAGAATTTAGAAATAACGGCTGCATCAATAACACTTCCTATTGGTGGTGTATCTACTATTATCATGTCAAATGTCTCTCTTGCACTTTCAATCAGTTCAGCAAATCTGTCATTTCCAACCAGTTCACTTGGGTTAGGAGGAACAGGACCTGCGAATATCATGCAGAAATTAGGTTCATCACTTACGCTTATTACATCTGTAAGTTCATTCTTTCCGGAAAGGTAATGTGTGAGACCATATTTAATCTTACCTTTTCTCCACCGGTTCTTCATAACCGACTTTCTTGTATCCGCATCAATAAGAAGTGTCTTCATTCCATTCTGTGCGAATGACATCGCTAACTCGAATGATACTGTACTCTTACCTTCTGATGGTGTTGTACTTGTTATGAATATGACCTTATTATTGCCCCCTGAGAATTCTATGTTAGTTCGTAACATTTTATATGCTTCTCTTGTTCTGAAATCAAGGGCACTTTTCTTTACTGAAAACTCCTGCATCTTTATCCCTCCGCTCTCACTTTAGCTCCATTATTCTTCTTATTAACTTCTGATGCTTTAAAGCTTCTTGCCTTCTCATCATCAGCACCGATATCTGCCTTTGGACTTCTTGAAGAACCTTTTCTCCTGCCCTGGTCAGGAATATCTCCCTCATTAACCGGTATAAGAGCTAATGTACTAAGTCCAAGATATTTCTCAACATCCTCTGAAGTCTTAATAGTATCATCAAGAAGATGCTGTATGATAATGACTGCTGCCGATATTATTATACCAACAAGAGCACCTATTATGGTCCACTTAGAAATCGAAGGTGATACCGGTGAGTCCGGGAGATTAGCCTGATCCACGACATTTACTGCTTCAATATCCATAACCTCTGTTATATGCTTGGCTGCTAAATCTCGTGTCTCATTGGCAATCTTCTGAGCTTTTTCTGGGCTTTTATCCATAACCGTTATTGATATTATTCTCGTATCTGTTTCATTAGTTGCTGAAATTCTTTTGACCAATGTTTCGTAGGTTTCATCCAAGTTAAGTTCTTTAATAACTCCTTCTATAACATATCTGCTTGTTACAAGCTGCTCATAATCTTTAGAAAGTGTTGATGACAACTGCACATCACTATATGTAACTGTTCCGTTAGCATTTTGTTTATTAAGTATATATACCTTTGTAGTTGATTCATACTTTGGTGTTATAATAAAAAAACTACAAATAAATGCAACTGCTCCACACACTAACGCTGCCACAATGATAATCCATAATCTGTGAAGCAGCACTCCGAATATTTCCCGGAGGTCTATTTCAATATTCTCTGTCTCTTTACTCTTTTCCTGCATTACATAATCTCCTTAATCTTATTCCGGCTTTTTATAAAAGCCTGTCCATGGCATTGCCATATAATATATCATCAACATACTGTTCATCATATTTCTTATACAGCATGCCGGCACATTCCCGAATCGTAGGTGTACGGCTGCCTTCACAGCGATGTGCATCTGTTCCAACATAATCAATTATCTGCTCACTAAGCAGCTTATGAAGGAATTTCTTTACATCTTTGCCTATATTCCCAAGTATACTTGATGCATTTACCTGAATTTCAACACCCATATTCTTGATTTCGCGCACATTTCCAACATCATCTAACATACATCCGTACCGCTCAACATGTGCAATAATTGGCTGATATCCCTCACTCATTATTTCATCTAAAGAATTACGGATATACTGATACGGATCTGATGGCATGAATTCTACAAGAACATAGTCAGTATTATTCATTCTGCTTATGCGTCCGCTGTCAACACCTTCACATAATTCATCATGAAATAGGATTTCGTTTCCCTGATATAGCTTTATTCCTAATTTGCATTTGTCTGCTGCTTCCTGAACTTCATTGATAAGTGCACTTACTTTCTCTGGTGAAGCATTGTGATGTCCGCCTTTAAAATGTGGCGTTGCAATCATGTGTGTTATTCCTTCATCATGCGCAATTTCCAACATCTTTAATGTCTCTGACATATTCCTTGAACCATCATCTATTTCCGGCAGGATATGGCAATGAACATCTACGATATAATCCGCAGCCCTTTTCTTTTTTCCAAATAACATACTATTCCCTGTACTTCATTCAATTCTACTTATTATTTTTATAGTAATTTAATAACTTTAAATAAACCTTAAATATTTTAACAGTGTGCAATATTACTGTCAACCAAACTGTCGAAAATTTAAGAATTTTGTCGAATCAGGGCAAAAAAACTTACCCTGAGCGACATTTTATGTCTGCCCAGGGTGATTCTAATGTGTTATAATAAGGCTCACATCGGCTGTTTTCTATACTCATCATTCCTGCTGATTGCAAGATTAGCAAACAAATCTTGCGAATCACATCCTTTACTATAGTATGCCGTTAACATATTTGCTGTTACATACATCCCCTTGTAATGTGTTCATTATCTTGTTAGTATATTCCAGCAATCCCGTTTTATCTATATATATTTCAGAATTGATTGCAATTTCAAATGCACTGTTGTCAGGATTGACAAATACCCCCATACGCAGCCTCCTTACTTCTTACCCAATCATCTCATAACTCTCATTAATTTCCCCAGCCTTAATCTGAGCGATTCTTTCTGCAATCCTGCTCTTTACAAGCTCAGCAACTTCTTTTTTCTTAAGCTCACCATATTCAGAATATAGAATAGGCTTTAAGAAATGTACCTGTGTATCTACTCTTTCAAATGTATTGCTGTTCATGGATTTATATGAATCAAAAAGTGCTACAGGAACGATAGGTGTCTTAGACTGTAAACTGCATGAAAAGCAGCCTGCCTGAAATTCCTGAAGTTCATTCTTATTGTCAGTGTAACCTCCCTCAGGAAATATAAGGAAATTCCTTCCTGCTTTCACCTGTTTTGTAACATCCATAATAGCCCTTACCTTGTCACGGTTATTATCAAGATCAATAACAACTGCATCAATAAGACCACATACCTGACGGCTCATAAGTCTTTCAGCCTGCTTCTTTCCCCAGAGGACACCACACGGCTTATCCTGTGCAAGAATAATTCCCAGTGCATCATATTTGCCCTGATGATTAGGATACATTATGTAATTGCTGTCCGTTGGAATATTTTCTCTGCCATATACCTTAGTTCTTGTTCTGGCACGCTTTCTCATATAGTTAATAATCCACTTGGCATATGCAAACCGTTCTTTCTCTGAATAGCGGCTTTTGTTGGCAATCATTTTATTAGCTTTAGGTACAGCATGAAGCACCATGCGCCAGCTTGATATAACAGTACATTTGAAACGCAGATTAAACATTATAATTCCTCATCTTTCTATATGATACCTGCTGCAGATGCAAAATATTTTTCGAAATCACCACGAATAAGTGCATATCCTGCCTCATTAGGATGCATCCCATCCTTACTATAATATGCCTTCATGTCATCAAGTGCAAGAAAGCTTTCACGAAGACTTAATATTTCACAGCCGTTTTCCTTGGAAACAGCTCTCATTATGTCGCCATATTCTGCATACTCGTCCTGCATTTGCTGAACTGAGTTCACATATTCTGACATAACTTCCCTACTGATTCCGCTTTCAAGCAGATGTGAAAGATACATTTCAATAGCAATCGGAGGTGCAATTACTGATGTTACTGCTGCTCCCTTTTCCTGCAACAAATGTATCATATCCTCATAATTCTTCTTAAAATCCTGAGGGTCAACTCTGTGCCTGTGTTCATAGTCACATTTGCCCTCACATATCGACTTCCAGTCATAGTCGCAGTCGTTACCGCCACATTCAAGAAATGCCACATCAGGTACCGGATAACTTGACATTACCTGTGTAAGCCACATTTTTACTCTCTCTGATGTGAATGTCGGCATTGCAAAATTTAAAAACTTCATATTATATTGTGCCTGCATTTTCTCAAAACCGATTGCATCTGAGCTGTGATAATTCCACGCTTCATCCGGCATAACCCCGCGCATAAGCGAGTCGCCAAACATGTAATATGTTTTCATAACCTGCCTCTTATCTTAAATTAGGAGCCGGAAGAGGATTCTCTGGTGTAACTGCATCCCAGTAATTGTTCATAAGCTTCTCTAATGCTCTCTGTGGAATCATTGGCTGCGAAGCATAATCAATCATATCCTGAGGGATATCTTCACCTTTTCCCATAACCTTACCGATTTCTGTATATCTCTTAAGATATTCATTAATCTGATTTACCATTGGTGGAATTGCAAACATTTCACTCTGTGGACAAAGAAGTGCCTGATATCTGCCCTTGCCATAGATAAAATTAAATTCCTTGATAAGTGCGTCATATATCTCCTGAGTCCTTCCGTATCCACATGATGATATAACATAGAACTTCTTGCCGCTTACATCATAACGGAATTCGTGGAACGCATTATCTCCGATATCTCTTACCTTGCCCTTGTAAGTCTCCATAAGTGGCATGATTCTGTCAACAAATGTTTTCATTGGACCTGGCATGCCAAAGAAATACAGTGGAAAACTGTATATTATCACATCTGCATTCATGAATTTAACATGAACATCCTGCATAACATCATTGATAACGCACTGTCCCGCTGTCTTTCCCCAACAGCTCATGCATCCCATACATGGCTTAATATCCATATCTTTAACTGTAAGAAGCTCAATCTCTGCTTCTGGATTAGTCTCCTTAAGTCCCTTAAGAACCGCATTTGTCATCTGCATAGTATTACTCTTAGGTCCTTTAGGGCTTCCGTTTACTACTAAAACCTTCATTATTAATCCTCCTTGTTTTCCGCAGGAAAATCCGAGTCTCTCTAGCGAGGAGAGGATTTGTCCTCCATAAACTTCTCAAATGCTTTAAACTGTTTTCTCATCGTGTCATATCCATACTGATAGCATTGAAGAAGTTTTTCATTATTATTCTCAAAGTGTCTTATCATCTGCTCCTCCGGACGGATAACAAAGACCTTTCCCTCTTCCACAAGCTTTTTCATAAACTTATCCTGCCTGTCATAAGCCTGCCTTCTGTGTGCCATAGCATCACAAAGTTCCGGATATTTCTTGTAGCTCCACTCTATAAGCTTCTTTACCTTAGAATAATCTGTAGGCTTAGAACCCTCCGGCTTGGTAAGTACAACAACAATCTTATCGCACCCCTTCTCAACTGCTCTTTCAAGCGGTATCGAATCGATAATACTTCCATCAAGATAATGATAGCCGTCAATTTCAACAGGTTCACATATAAATGGCACAGAGCAGCTTGCCATCTGACACTTCAAGAATTCATCCTTCGTCTTAAAATTCCCTTTATACTCAGCCTTTCCAGTCTCGCAATTAACAACAACACTCTCACACTCTGTCTTAGATGCGAAAAATGTGTCAAAATCATAAGGAATATCTTTAAGAGCATATTCGGCTACCAGCATTTCAAGATTAAGAATCTTCTTATTCTCGAAAAGCTGTCCGACTCCATAATAGCTTTCAGCATTTTCATGGGTAATTATCTTTTTCGTTCTTCCTTCCTGTCTGGAAACATAGTTTACCGCATTACCTGCCCCCGCAGACACTCCTATAACATAGTCATAATAAATGTCCTTCTTAAGCATGTAATCAAGCACTCCGGCTGAGAAAATACCTCTCATAGCCCCGCCTTCCAGCACAAGTCCTGTCTTTACTTCACTCATAGGTGACCTCTATTTAGCGTTAGCTTCTACATAATCAACAATATCTTTAACAGTTTCAAGCTTGGCATCAGAACTGAATCTGATCTTAAACTCATCCTCAACAGTAATAGCAAGTAACATCATATTAAGAGAATCAACTCCTAAATCTGTTGCAAGAACACTGTCCATTGTAATAGTTGCCGGGTCGCACTGTGGCATAACCCTTCCAAAAATTTCCTTTAACTTATCAAATACCATAATAAAATCTCCTTTTGATTTATTTTATGAAATCCGGTGGGGTGTGTTGGCAATCGGACGGTACGCGGTTTTGGAAAGGCTCGCTCCAAAAACACGCTTCCACTCGGCTACGGACGCAACGGACACTAAGCTCGTTCTGGCTTTTGTGAGGGATGCCGCGAGCAAGCTACCGCATCCCTCATCAAAATCCCGAACTCCCTAAGTGCCGGCGTCCTCCGACGGTTTTTTCCGCAAGCCTTTTCAAAACCACGTACCTGCGACTGACACCTCCCAGATTATAATCAACTGCCATGCGTCATCGCAAACCTCTACGCACCACCGGGCGACCCCTCCGCAGGAGGCAGCCCGGAAGGCTGTGGCTGACGCAGGGGCTGCGAGCTGGGTGGGATGCGGACGGCGTGTGAGTGTGTAGTAGTTTGAAACCGTTGGAGGACGCCGGCACTTGGTAAGCTGGAGCAGTTGGCACTTCGTGCCAACAAACTCCAGCGAACCTAGTACCGCTGCGTCCGGATACGAGCGAAAGCGTGTTTCAAAATGCTACACACCCACACAACGCCCGCGTCACACCCAGCCGCAGCCCCGTCCGTCCTGTCACTACCTTCCGGGCACCACCACAACCTTACGCCTGATTCCTCAAAATCTTCATTGCGCCATTTCTCTTAAAATCTTCTGTACGCACCTTAAGTTTAAGCACTCTCTTGAATGGTGGGAGTTCCTTATTAACCTCATTAACAGTTTCCTGCAATCTGTTCTGGATTTCTTCCTCAGATGCACCCTCTAATTCAGGCATATATGGAATAATCTCAACACCGATAACAGTGTTTCCATTCATTTCCATCTCCTGTACAAGACAATCCTTTACAAGCGACTGCTTGTAGAACAATTCCTCTATCTCTTCTGGCGATACATTTTCACCATTAGGAAGAATGATAAGATTCTTGATACGACCTGTTATGTATATCCAGTCATTATCATCAAACTCAACAAGGTCACCTGTCTTAAACCATCCGTCTTCTAATACTTCTGCTGTATGCTCAGGATCCTTGTAATATTCCTTCATTACATTATCACCCTTAATCCAGAGTTCTCCGTCAACAACCTTAACCTGCTGTTCTGGATAAATGTGTCCCATAGATTCAGGCTTCTTATCTGTATCGCAATTGCCTGATGTCAGGTTAGCACACTCTGTAAGTCCATAACCCGCGCATAATGTAATTCCTAATTCACGGCACTCTGCCATCTGTCTTGGAGGAACAGGTGCAGCTCCGCACATGATAAGCTCAAGATCTCCTAAGAATGCTCTTCCCTTCAGCCTGGCAATGTTAAGGATAATCTCAACAAGACCAGGAACAAGTACAAGCGTTGTAGGTCTTACAACAGGAATATCACCGATACCGGCTCTCATATCAACACATGTATATATAAGCGAACCTGTATACAATTTAGCCATATATCCCATAATTGCCCCAAATATGTGTGAAAGAGGAAGCATAGCTATATATCTCTTATGGAGAATACTTCCCGGTCCAAATACTCCATTAAATGAGCCTCTCATAATAGAACCGTGGCTGTGAACTGCACCCTTAGGCGCTCCTGTAGTTCCACCTGTAAAGAAAATGGCTGCTGTAGTATCCTTTTCAACATCTGCAAATGCGCTTTCAGTCTCACCAATAGAAGTGCTTGGCCATGTCTTACAAGGAAGATTAGCCGTAACCTCTGTAAATTCCCTGCCAACGAACATACCAGCAAGGTCAAACTTCATGCTGATTCCTGCAAGTGCCTTATCGTTAAGTGCATTAGGAAGCATAATAAGTACATGTCCAGCCGCTGGAATTGCAAGGAAAAGCTCCATTGCATCAAAATTGTTCTTTGCAAGTACTGCTATGTTAGAACCCTTCTCAAGTCCTAATGAATTAATAAATGTAACTCTCTTAGCAACTCTTGAAACAAGCTCCTCATATGTATATGTAGTAACCTTGTCACTTATGGCTGGATAATCAGAATATTGCTTCTTAATAAATTCAAGAAACTTTGGAATAGTTGGAATATATTCCAAAGTAGCCATTTCATCAGTATCTACCATGTTATAAAAATAATTATTCATGCTTTGCTCCTTTTTTACTTTATTGAAATCCGGTGGGTAGTGGCAATCGAACGGTACGCAGTTTTGAAAAAGCTTGCTCCAAAAACACGCTTCCGCTCGGCTACGGACGCAACGGACACTAAGCTCGTTCAGGCTTTTGTGAGGGATGCAGTGAGCAAGCTCACGCATTCCTCATCAAAATCCCGAACTTCCTAAGTGCCGGCGTCCTCCGACGGTTTTTTCCGCAAGCCTTTTCAAAACCGCGTACCTGCGACTGACACCTCCCGGATTATAATCAACTAAAACTGTGGGGGTCGCCAGCCTTCAGCTGTCTGCCCACCGTCGCCTACACCCCTCCACGCATTCGCCCCACCGGGCGTCCCTCCGCAGGAGGCAGCCCGGAAGGCTGTGGCTGACGCAGGGGCTGCGAGCTGGGTGGGATGCGGACGGCGTGTGAGTGTGTAGTAGTTTGAAACCGTTGGAGGACGCCGGCACTTGGTAAGCTGGAGCAGTTGGCACTTCGTGCCAACAAACTCCAGCGAACCTAGTACCGCTGCGTCCGGATACGAGCGAAAGCGTGTTTCAAAATGCTACACACCCACACAACACCCGCGTCACACCCAGCCGCAGCCCCGTCCGTCCTGTCACTACCTTCCGAGCTGCTCCACAGCCTCCCGGAACCTCGCACACTCCCCTGCGAGATACTCCGCATTAAGCCCTTTTCCCTCTTTAGTAAGTTCCATCGGCTCGCCAACATACAGCTTAAGTCTCTTCCCAAACAGCTTATGATATTCTCCGTCATTATATACCGGAACAATTTTTGCACTTGACATAACTGCCAACATTGCAAAGCCCGGCTTGAATTCATCCATAACCCCTGTCTTAGAAGTATGTCCTTCTGGGAAAATTATCATATTATCTCCTGCACGAAGATGCTCCGATGCTCCTCTTATCCATGTAATATCTGTTCCAAAGCGGTCTACAGAAATAAACTTACCACCGCTTGTAAGCCACTTTAGAATCTTCTTATCAGCCCAGTCTTTGGCTATTATAAGGACACTGTTCTTAAACAGCATATAAAACATCTGTCCGTCATTATGTCCCACATGATTGCCAATAAATATGACTCCGCCTTTTTCAATTTCCTCTTTAGCTTTTCTGCTCTGATAACATATCTTAGGTCTGAACATAATATACAGGTAAGCGTATAAAAGACCTCTCCCCATACTGGCTGTTACATTAATAAATGCATTTTTCTTTCTCATTTGATACCTCTTGCTGTCAAATCATTTATCCGCGTATTACTATTTAATCACAAGTTAATACACAAACGTTCCAATATCATACAATATGTTTCCAATCAGCATTGTATGTTTTTTAACAAATATTTTCAAAGGTCAATTAATTTCTTTTTGGCACTTATGTAACATTTTGTCGTATTTTGTTTACTATCATTTGCAAATGTTGTACAATATAGTTAACTGCAAAATACATTTTTCATAGTATTTTCATAACAATTTTATATATATTTTATAATCTGATTAATAGGAGTTTATTATGGCAAAATTTGAAGAAATCAGTTTTACTTCTGCACATGAAATTAAAGCTGACCGCAGAATTCTAAAGACTAAAAAAGCGATTTACGAAGCACTTGTTGAGCTTATGCAGAAGAAAAAGCTTAATTCAATAACAGTTACTGAGCTTGCTGCACAGGCTGACATTAACAGAAAAACATTTTACACATATTATTCAACTGTCAATGATGTTCTTGATGAAGGAATTAATGAGCTTATAACATCTCTTAAAGATCTTTTGTGCGCTATGTCTGAGGATTATAATATGTTCTCACCTCAGACTTTATTTGCATTTCTTAATACAATTATGTCTGATGCAGATATTGCAAGAGACCTTTTTGCTTCAGACAACGGAAGCCTGCTTTTTAACAGACTCCAGAAAGCATTGCAGGAGACCCTTCTCAAAGAGCTGGTAGACAAGGATATTAAGATGAATGTTCCTGCTGAACAATATCCTCTTATTTCTAACTTTGTCGCTGGCGGAATGATTTCCGCGTATTATGAATGGATAACTAACCCTGACGGTATTACTCTTGATGAAATGGCACGCACACTTACAACGCTTATTATTTCTGGCGTTCACGCATTTGCATAAGGAGAGCTTATGACTTTTAATGACAAATTTAAGTTTCTGATGGATATAACAAACACTAATAACACAACTCTGGCTGGTGCTGTTGGCATCGATAATTCTGCTGTAAGCCTGTATCGCAGTGGTAAGAGAAAATGTCCTCGTAATAAGGAAATTTTAAGACGAATGTCGGACTATTTTGCCTCTTCAATTAAACTCAGCTATCAAAGAAAGGCTTTGGCTCTTGCATCTGATTATAGCAGATTCAATCATTCCAGACCTTTGCCTGAATATTCAGATATGCTTTACCAGTGGCTGGCGGATGAGCTTCCTCAGACCAATACACTGGTTGACGGCATTCTTAATGAAAATATCTCTTCATCAGGCACTAATAATATTATGGGAATAAAATCCATTGACGTAATTCCCAATGCTACCAGTATTCTTTATAAGTCCGAAGGAAAAAAACAGGCTGTTATCAGTTTTATCAACCATCTTCTTACCCTTGAAGACCATGGTACAGTATATGTATGGATTGATGATGATGTTTACAGTATATTTGATAATAAAGAAATTCTTAATTCTATACAGGAGCTTCTGCTCAGATTGATAGATTATGGATATACTATATGCCAGATTTCCCCTTCTCCTGTTAATACCACTCAGTTTTTTGAAGAGTTTTTCTACTGGGTTCCGGCATATATTACCGGACGGGTGAAATCTTACTACTATCCTCGCATGCGTGATAATCTGTTTTCAAAAATAAGCATAATTTATCCTCCGCATGTTGCAGTTTACTCTGACTGCCTTTCAACGGTAAGTGATAATTCATTTACTGTTATGACAACCGAACCTGCAGTTATTTCTATTAAAGAAAACGAATTCAAAACTTTTTTATCCTACTGCAGGCCAACCATGAATATATATGAATCAGCAGAGGATGTTTCTAAGTGTTTCCACCGTATCTTAAACACCCATGTAAACCATATCCAGAAGGGATTGAGCCTTCCTCCAGCAGCCATGCCGGAAGAGCTGATAACAGAGTTTCTTAATAATAATCCTGACAGCCTTGGTGTAAATCTGCGTACCTCTTACCAGTTATCCACTGTATTTGATGATTTACGCAATGTTGATATATGTCCACTGGCAACTGCTGAAGAAGTTATAGCTGGCCATGTTCCGGTTATTTTCCCTGTTGTAAGACAACAGACAGCTGTATATTACACGCCCCGTTCTTATGCAAAGCATCTGCAGAATATTATAAGAATTATGGATACACATGCTGACTATTTCTTTGTTCCGATACAATATGATCCAGATGATAACATATGTATAATTGTTAACGAAGGATCAGAGGCAATGCTTATCCGTACAGCCCTGCCAAGCATGATTTTTGATTTCAATCACCCGCAGATTGTACAGAACTTTCAGGAATATCTTTACAAGATTGCCAACGAAATTGGTTATTCGGATATCAATCGTAAGAAAATCCGGGCACAGCTAAAGGAATTAATAAATGTACTAGAAAAAGCATAAAAAATTACCGGTTAAGTTCTTAATATATACAAACTTAACCGGTATTTTTATTCTGATTACATCTTAAAATACTTCATATCTTCATTAAGCTGGTCTGATACTTCCTTAACCTTAGCTGCTGTTTCTGCAAGAATATTAATAGTTGCATTAAGCTCCTGCATAGAAGATGTTGTCTGCTGTGTTGAAGCAGCATTCTCTTCTGATATAGCAGAAAGATTAGATATTACATCAACAACGGTAACTCTTGAACTGTCGCATACTTCGGCATTGCCTTTAATAACATCTGTTCCATGCTTTGAAACATTAATGCCATTACCAACTTCCTTAAATCTTTCCTTAGTTGCTGCAAGCTTTTCATACTGCTCTCTTACAAGAACTTCTGTACTTCTCATAACCTCAAGTGTTTCTTTCGAATCATTCTGGAGATCTGTAATAATCTCCTGAATCTTACTTGCTGTGCTGTCAGATTGTGATGAAAGCTTCTGAATCTCTGATGCAACAACTGCAAATCCTTTTCCTGCTTCTCCTGCTCTTGCAGATTCAATAGAAGCATTCAGTGATAACAGGCTTGTCTGGCTTGCAATATCTGCAATAAGTGAAGCAGCATTGCCAATCTTATCTACCGATTCATTAGTTGTCTCTATCTGTTTTGCAATTCTTGCAACTGCATCAGTAGTTCTCTGTACTGCATCACTTAATTCAATCATTGTATCCTGTGAAGCATTTTCGGCTTCTTCCATGTTCTTAGATGTCTTTGTAAGGTCAGCAATATTATTAACTATCTGAGTAATCTGTTCACCCATTGTCATAATTTCATTAGTTGCTGTCTCAATATCTTCTGCCTGTGATACTGCACCCTTAGATATCTCTTCTACTGCTGTACTGATTTCTCCTGCAGCAACACTTGACTGTGAAGCCATAGAGTCAATTGAATTACCTGACTCACCAAGATCTGTTGCAGACTTCGCAAGACTTCCAACAATTTCTCTTAACTTAATTATAAGAGTTTCAAGGGCTCTGCCCATGTCTCCGATTTCATCCTTTCTCTTAAGTACAGTCTTATCAACCTCTACTGTAAGATCTCCTCCGGCAACTTTCGTTACAGATACACTTGCTCTCTTAATCGACTTTGAAATACTCTGTGCTATAAATGTTGCCACAATTCCTACTAATATAAGTACTACTGCAGAAACTATAAGCATTGTTCCAACCTTCTGCATTATATAGTTTGTAATATCTGATGTAGGCTGTCCTGCAAATACACATCCTACAACCTGGTTATTATCCTTTAGTGGCACATATACTGCACAGTATCTCTTTCCCTCTACCCTATAATTAGTATCTCTATATGTCTTTCCAGTCTTAACTACATCCCATACTTCACTAGACATATCTGTTCCCGTTAATCTTGCACCTTTATTGTCTGTAAGCGTTGTAAGAACTCTCTTTGTTCCGTATGTAAGTGTAACCTGTACATCATTCTTGGAGTTCTTGACATATATATCAAGAGCCGCCGGTTTAATCGTCAATTCTTCGCCACCCTTGAATAATTTACCGTTCTTATATTCATAGTTACCTTTAATATCCTCATAAGAACTCTGTACTGCCCCACTTAACAGTTCTAGTCCATCCATGGCCTCTTCTTCCAGTCCTGACTTAAGACTGAATACTGTAGTTGTAATAAGCCCCAGTACCATAACAATTACCGGTACAATAGCAAGCATAAACAGTCTGAATGTAATACCCGCTCTTCTCTTCTTTCTATCAGCGGCAACCTGTCTGGCTTTCTTCTTAACCTCAGCATCAAGCTCTTTCTTCTTTGCCCTGATCTCTTTTACCTTCTTCCTATTCTCAGCCTTAATCTCTTCAACTTTTTCAGTTCTTTCGGCCTTAGTATGCATTTTCCCCATTATAAGACCTCCCTTTCCTCTTATTTAATTATTCACCAGAACATTCTTTTGTTCATATTGTTCTTTAAATTATACACCATTACGCCAATTTTAAAAACCTTTTTCTTGTCAAAATATTAAAGTTTCACCAAAAAATTGCTATAATCCGCCTGTTTTCTTTTTCTTAAGCACATTTGCTTTTATATATGCAAATGTATACTCTTCCCCTTTATCAGCAAGCATCTTCAAAAGATTGTGAAGAAGCTCATCTGTTTCCGGATGCATAATATAATGCCCAAGCCCCTTAATATAGTAATCCAATGGATCTGAATCTTTGTACTTGTCTTTATTATATATCCTGCTCGCTGCAACTCTGTCGCAAAACATCTCAGCAACATATTTCACAGGCATTTTCATTCCTGCAAGAATAGTGCTGTTACCATCGACATCGTAATCTATCCAGTATTCAAAATGATGTTTGTTCCTGCCCTTATGATGCAGCCATGCCTTTGAAACACCTTCATCTTCACGCTGTGCATTATTAGGACTTCTGTGTCCATCCTGATAGTACTTAACTCCTGGTATGAACTCCGATGGCGAATATTTTGACAAATCATGCATCATTCCCTGCCTGTATAATCCAAGCTTAAAGCAGTATTTTCTCACCAGCCTTCTGTGGGAATTAACCGTGTGCAGATGCCCATTGAAATTATGCAGCAACTTCTTCAATGTCATACAGACTCATCCTCCATTATCATTATTCTACATATCCATCAGCGGTTCTATCTATAACCTCACCTGTATCAGGATTAACTGAAATCCCATTAACCTCAAGTCTCTCGTCAATCTGAATTACAAGGCACTGTCTTCCATCAATTATCTGTGTACTCACAATATCTGTCTTATCTGAATTAATCTTTATGACAACATCCGGCGTTTTCACTTCAAATTTCTTACCAGATGAAACATTTGATGCAACAAGCTTTCCATGTTCACCGGCAGCCATCTCAAAGTGCTCCTCGAAATTCTCAAGCTTTTCCTCTTTAACACCACTTTTTTCCAACAGATCCTTCATCTCAGTTTTATCAAGCATAACCGGTGCCGGACTTTCCTGCTTCTTCTCTTCTATAATCTGCTCAAGATTTTCATGAATATTCTTCACAATCTCAAGGTCAGCCTCTTCACCAAGTGCCTCATTAACAAGTGATGTAAATGTTTCCTTCTGCTGCTTTGCAGGAAGCGGAACCGCACAGTCAAGCAGGCAGTCGATAAGCCCGTCCTCAAATTCACTGACATCTTTAGTATAGAAAAGAGTCATATCCTCATCTGCACTTCTCTTATTAAATGCCGGGAACAGAAATCCCACATCAGGTACATCTACCATATGATTCTGCTTCTTATCATGGAAATTATTGTCCTCCTCATCATACCCAAGCCCCGGCTTAGAAAGATTCACATGACATATACTGCATAAAATGTAGCTGTAAACCTCATCAGATGCATCATCCATCTCTATATTATCAGTAGTAACCGCAGGAATATCATATACCTGATTAATTAGAAGAATCAGATAATTACCAACATAGCTGTAATTATTGATAATCCTGTCATAGAATTCGTTAAGAAGTCTGTCATCCTTAAGACCGCTGTCTCTTAAATTCATTAAAAATGTTCTTGCGCCCTCATCAGCATACGCATCGACATTAAACTTCATATCAACCAGATTCTTTCCTGGTGTTCCTGAAAGAGTCTTCTTAAATATATCAAAATATTTATGCTTCTCCTCTTCCGGAAGATTAAGAAAATTCTCATTAAACTGTGTTATCTTATTTCGCTCACCATCAACATAGCATCCGCATAACCTTAATATTCCACAGTCCTCTAATGTATATTGTGATTTAATTTCATTAAGTTCTTTTCGTGTCATAACTAACTCCATCCTCTGATTATTTATTTACTCATAGCCGGTATTGTCTGAATGTAAACATATTGTGTAATTATAGCATATACTGATGCCCACATGTAAAAAAGTTTCAATTCATGCAAGCATGATTACAGTACATTTTTATATTCTCCTCGCTATCCGCGCATAAAAAACTTCCCCGGTTCTGGGGGAACCGGGGATGAGTAGAGGGGATAGAAATATAGTCAAATATAAGGAATTATGGAGTTATCCTTATATCTGTGTGTAATGTTAATTGTAAAATCATTCAAATTCATTCAAACAAATTCAATTTCTTTTACAATCATCTATATTATAGCATATTATTTTTGTCAATCAACAGTTTTTTTGCCATTTTTTTTAAAAAAACAGTATTTTTTGTCAATTTTTTGTCATTTTTTGTGACATTAGTTGTCAATATTATTTAACTTTTGCTTATACACTTTTGCAGTTGGTGTTATTGCCAGTCCACCTTCACCTGTTTCTTTAAGACATACCGGCATGTCATTACCTATCCTTCTCATGGAATCTATAACCTCGTCTGCAGGAATTACGCTCTTTATACCCGCCATTGTCATCTGTGCCGCCGTAATTGCATTGACTGCCCCAGAAACATTTCTCTTTATACATGGAACCTCAACTAATCCGCAAACCGGATCACATGTCAGCCCCAGCATACTCTTTAAAGCAAGTGCCAGGGCATTTGCACATCCTTCACTATCTGCTCCCTGCATATAAGCCAGTCCCGCCGCTGCCATTGCACTTGCCGAACCAATCTCTGCCTGACAGCCACCTGCTGCTCCTGCAATAGATGCATTTTCAGCAATTACCGCACCTATTCCGGCCGCAATTAATAACGCTTTTACACATTCATCTTCTGTAACGCCAAAACATTTTTCATAAGACAGTAATACAGCCGGAATAACACCACATGAACCTGCTGTAGGTGCTGCTACTATTCTCTTCATGCATGCATTCGATTCCCCCATCTTTAATGCTTTTTCCATAACCACACCAATAAAATCACCACATATATTTCTGCCAGACTCATTATAAATTCGCATTTTATATCCATCACCACCAGCCATTTTACTTGGTGACCTCAACTGCTGGTCATATTGCTCATCTGCGCTCTTCATAGCCTGATACATCTTTTTCATCTGTGCAAATACATCTCTTTCAGACATTAGCTTGTCACGTGCTTGTCCCGTAAGAACAACCTGCCATAATTCCTGCTTATTATTAATACTTAATTTCACAAGGTCACTGATTGAATGATATTCTGCCATAAATCCTCCATTTTTCACCAATAATTATGCTAATCAAATTCTACATTATGATTATTCCAAGCCAAGATAAGTCACCTTGACAACACCTTCTGCATGTCTTAACCAGTTAATTCCCTCCTCTGGCACTTCCTGGTCACACTCAAGCACCATAACTGAATTGCCGCCTCTGCCAGCCCTGTACAACTGCATGGCAGCAATATTAACTGATTTGTGTGCAAGCATTGATGTAACTTCTGCCACATGTCCAGGCTGATCCATGTTATGCACAACAAGTGTCGGATAATCACCTGAAAAATTCGTAGATATACCGTCAATCTGAGCAATATTAATTCGTGATCCTCCAAGTGATTCACCAACAACTTCAAGATTCTTACCAGTTACAGATGTCAGGAAAATCTGGGCTGTATTCGGATGTGCATCTCTTAATGCTGATTCTCCGAAAACAACCTCTATACCATGCTCCTTGGCAATCTCAAAACTGTCGGGAATTCTCATATCATCCGGTTTCATTCCAAGAAGTCCGGCAACGAGCGCCTTTCTTGTTCCATGTCCTTTTCCTGTTGCCAGAAACGATCCATATAGAAGGATTTCTGCTTTTGCAATCGGCTCTCCCATAAGTTTTCCTGCAATATAACCAATTCTGACAGCACCTGCTGTATGTGAGCTTGACGGACCAACCATCACAGGTCCTATTATGTCAAATATATCCATAAATTATCCTTCTTTCCAAGATTTTAAAAAAGCCACCGCTCCCTATACAGAAGCGATGGCACCTTTGCTATCATTGTCTTTAGAATACTATTCCGGCAGTTTTTTGTAAAGTGTAAAATACATTGTTGTAAAGCTTGCCAGACCGCCTATTGCATTAGATACGGGCTCAGCAATAAATACTCCTTCAACTCCAAGTCCAAGCATAGGAAGAATAATTGTAAGCGGAACAACTATAATTACTTTCCTGAATATCGAGAAAAATACCGCCCTCTTTGCACAGCCAAGTGCTGTAAATGTCGACTGTCCCACGAATTGGAATGACATAAAAAAGAATCCAAAAAAATACAGCTTTAACGCATGTTCTCCTGAAACTATCATAGCCTTATCAGTCGTGAATACCGACAGAATCTCTTTCGGAAATATAATTACAGCAAGCCATGCAATGAGCATGTATAAAAATCCAATTGCCGCCGTGAACCTAATTGCTTTTCTGACTCTTTCATACTGCTTTGCACCATAATTGTAGCCAAGAACAGGCTGTGCACCACTTCCAAGCGTACTACCGGGAACAGAAAGAATCTCCCTGACTGAATTAATTACAGTCATAATTCCTACATACATATCCCCGCCATACATAAACAGCATTTTATTACATACAACCTGTACGAGGCAGTTAGTTCCCTGCATAACAAATCCTGATATTCCAAGAGATGTAATCTTTCCAACCATCCCTGCTTTAAGAATCAGATTTTCTTTTTTTATATGGTAAAATGTTTTCTTTCCCATAAAAAAGCTTAAAACCCACATAAAAGACACGCCCTGGCTTATTACTGTGGCTATTGCTGCACCATAAACTCCCATATGAAGCCCATATATGAACACTGGATCAAGAATGAGATTAATAATTGCACCAAGCATAACTGTCATCATGCCCTTTTTAGGATATCCCTGTGCATTAATAAATCCGTTAAGTCCGGTTGAAAACACTGAAAATATCGTTCCCAGAAGATATATTTTAAGATACTGGTCAGCATATACATAAGTTTCTTCACTTGCTCCGAAAAGGAACAGTACTGGTCTTTTAAATATATAGCATAACGCCATAAGTGCCAGCGATGTAACAAAAAGCAATGATACAACCTGTCCTAGTATAAGTTCCGCTTTCTTTTCTTCTTTTGCTCCTCTTGCCATAGAAAAGAGCGGCACACCACCTGTTGAAAACAGATTAGTAAATGCCGCAACAAGTGTTGTAATAGGAAAAACCAGTCCTATTCCTGTTAAAGCATTGCTTCCAATAACAGGAAGATGCCCAATGTATATCCGGTCAACAACATTATACAGAATCTGTATAAGCTGAGCGACCATAAGCGGAATTGCCTGATTAATAACATTTTTCCAGACTTTTCCCTGTGAAAAATCGCTTTGCATTACTATTCCTCATCACTTACATGTTCTTTAATATCTTTAGCATCTACAATGATATCTGGTGCTGTGCTGCCTGTTGAAGCAGTACCAGCTGTCTTAGAAGATGCTCCACCTGCCTTATTCTTATAGCCCGCAACAATTTCTCCAGCGACCTCTCCAATTTTATTTCCTGCTATTTTAATACCTTTTTCGGCAGTTTTCGCAGCTTTCATAGCTTTCTTGTCAATTTCCTTTTCCTTAACAAATGAAGAAGCCTTATCTGCCATATTATTAGTAGCATCCACAGCTTTTCCGACTCCATTCAATACTTTTTCTTTATTAATAAGACTCATAATTGCACTCCTTTCCATGCGTTGGAATTTGCATTCCAGAATTATATAACAAATATTAATTTCTAATATTTCAGCATAATTACTGCATTTATCTTATCCGTATTTAAAGATATTATACATCCTTTGTCAATTTTATAAAAATGTGCTTTTACCTCATCATTTCTAAGCAATTCCTTACGATATTCAATACTTACAAAGTTGAATTGTGGTCCGTTAAAATATTCTTCTGGCATTACATCATAAGCAGCATCCAGATAACTGATATTATGCATATGACCAAGATAATCAACATCTCTCCTTAATATATTATATGGGATTTCAATATAACCAGTGTCTGGAGGATCTATTCTGTTTACTTTTTCAGTAAACACATGTGTTTCAGGCTCTGATTCATATCTGTCCATTATTTCCGGTGTAATTCTTACCGGTCTTCTCCTGTTAATATCCATATATAACCAGCGTGATGTCGCAATAACAATTGTTTCACCATTCTTATCAGTAATCCTGAAATCTCTCTCCGCAAACAGCTTATCTGCGGATGTTGACCATGTATAAACAGTTAATTCATCATTATATGCAGGGCGCCTTATAATCTTCATCTGCCAGTTCAAAACAACCCATGCACAGCCTGTTTCATTGATTTCATTAAGTCCAAGCCCTACTGTAGCAGAATGCAAGCCTGCAATATCCTCCAAAATAGTAAGAATAGCCCTGTTAGTAGCCTTATTTTCCCTTCCACAATCCTCAAGACCAATTCTGTATGTGTAATTAAATACCATAATAACCTCATAATTCCATAAAAATAATTTGTTTGATAATTATACCGTTAGTTGTCAGATAACTCAATACATCTAATATTAAATTGTGTACTTAAAACATCTGAAGCACTATATATTGTGAAAATGTTTCACATGAAACATAATAAACATATGTTCTAATTTTCATTTTGATTATTCTATTTATTGTTAAAACTTTGAACTCAGTTCAAAAATCTTTCTGTTTTTCACTCATAAACTATCTTATTTGTACATATTATTATAATATTCCAATTTGTATTTCAAATTATATTCAAAGCGTAATACATCATTCCATTTTTTGAACTGAGTTCACTTTTTTCTGTTAAATCTAATTAAATATAAAACTATAAAGTAAAATTATGAAGTATGAAGTATGAACTGTGAACTGAGTGCAAAGTTTTTCGAAAAATCAATTGAAAAGTATTTTAAATGATGTATAATTAACATATACTAATATTAAGAAAGGAAATACAATGGCAGAAGTAATTAGTTTAATTAATGAAAAAGGTGGAGTAGGAAAGTCTACCTCTGCAATAACTATTGCACAGATTCTAGCTATTTCAGAATACAACGTATTATTGATTGATCTTGATCCACAGATGAACACAACTAAAATGTTTGGACAGGCAGAAGCTAATCCTGATATTAATTATGAACATCTGTTTTGCGTAAAGCAAAATAATAAAGATGCCGTTATGAATTTTATAACAGATACAGACTACGATAATATATCTATTCTTGCTGCATCAAGGGAGCTTAACAGTCTTATATATAAGATATACGATAAAATGAAAGAAACTAATGTTGAACTTTATCTACGATATAATCTTAATCTTATTAAAGACGAATTTGATTATATTATAATAGACAATTCACCTTTTAAGTCTTATCTTACATCATGTGCAATGTGCGCAAGTGATAAAATTATTACACCTATCTGTGTAGATAATTTCTCTTATGATGGACTTATGTCTCTATTAGATACAATTGAAGAACTTAATGACAAATATGCACTGAGCATTGAATTTGCAGGTATATTTATGACTCGTGTAGCAGGAAGAACTACACTTTTCCGTCAGATGTATGAAAGTTATGAAAATATGTTCGGTGACAGATTTCTTCCAATTTCTATAAGGAACTGCATAGCTGTCAATGAATCAAACACTACATTTGAACCTTTGTTAACATATGACAAGAAGTGTCCGGCATCGCTTGATTATGTTGAACTTGTCAATTATCTTGGATTAATGGACACACCTCATTACCGTAAGCTTGCAAAATATCTGAAAGGAGAGAAGTAGTAATGGCAAAGAAATCATTTAGTGCCGGAACAACTAAATCCGGTGTACTCAATAACGATGGTGGTGAAAAGCTCCGTGAAATACAGGCTAAAGCCCAGTATAATTTTAAATACATTCCAAAAGAAAAGATTATTCCAAATCCTAAGAATGAGCAGTATTCACAGGATGGAATAGAAGCACTCAAAGAAAGTATTCTTGTAAATGGTCTGCGTCACAATCTGTCTGTTTTATATGATGCTGAAACAGACCTATACAGACTTATTTCTGGTGAAAGAAGATATCATGCTATATGCCAGATGACTGATAAAGAATACCGGGATAACTTTCCTGCAGGAATACCTTGTAAAGTAGAGAAATCTGATGTAAATGCTATTGATGAAGAAATTATGCTTATTTCCGCCAATCATGATGTCAGAGAATCAAGTATGGAAGTAAAAAGATGGGAAGTAAGCCGTTTATTAGAACTCTATGAAGCCAAGAAATTAAAAGGTGAAATTAAAAATATACACGCTGAAATTGCTAACCAGCTTAATATCTCAGAAAGACAGGCAAGAAAATATACAACAGCCGAGAAGCTTATACCAGAACTTTCTGAATTACTTAATTCTAATGGCATTGATCTTAATCAGGCAGATAAATTCGGCAAACTTGATGAAGATGCACAGAAAACAATTCTTTCTATTATTCAGAAGAATGGAACTATTGAAAATGCGGAATTCCAGTCTATAAAAAAATTATCAGAAGAACGTGCCGATGAAGCAAGAGAGTATAAGAAGCAGCTCGATTCAGCAACGAAAGAAATCGAAGATAAGGAACAGACAATCCGGTTATTAGAACAGAAAATCAGTTCTATACAGCAAAATGATAAGCCATCCAATACTGAACAGGACAAAGATGACATGGTTAAATTCGCAATGCTGGCAAAAGAAAAAGCCGAAAAGGAAAAGGCTAAGATGGAAGCCCAGGTAGAAAAGCTTAAGCAGCAGCAAAAGGAAAAAGAACAGCGACAGACATCTATCTCTGATTCTGAATTAAAAAGAATAAATTCAATTGCCAAGCTTGAACAGTCTTTAACCTTATTAGAAAATAATTTTGACATTCTTAAAAATAATAAATCAGTTATAAAAAATGATGCTGAGCTTAAAATAAGAGTTGAAATTTTAAAAGACAGACTGGTTGACCTTATAGATAACCTTTAATTTCCTCATATATGAATTTTTGACGTATATATACA
>ERZ780148.586-NODE-586-length-29937-cov-10.713373_pt1 | contig 29937 bp, 19 predicted proteins | sample MGYA00510984_ERZ780148 | MGnify/ENA primary metagenome ERZ780148 (study PRJEB29588, sample SAMEA2160902) | human gut metagenome | biome: human gut; feature: human-associated habitat; material: faeces | place: Denmark | collected 2008/2010 ...
GTATATATGATTATGATGAGGAAAAGACCAGAAAAACTCTGTTTGAAGAGGCTAAAGAAATGTGCAGGGATGAAGTAAAGGCTGAAGTAAAGGCTGAAGTCAGGGCTGAAGTCATGGCTGAGGCTAGGAAAGAGCTTGAGGGAGAAGTCAAGGCTGAAGTCAGGAAAGAGCTTGAGGGAGAACAGCAATTAAAGTTAGTAAATATCATTATAAAGAAAGTCAAGAAAGACAAGTCACTTACAACAATTGCATCTGACTTAGAAGAGGATGTGGCGGATATCCGACCAATATATGAGGCTGTGATGGAAGCTGCGCCTGATTATGATGAGAAAGCAATTATTAAGAAATTGAATACGCTCAATAATTAATTGAAGAGGACAATTATATAACTATATCAGCATCAAAAAAGCCCGTAGAAGCAGATTCTACGGGCTTTTTTCGATTACAGATAGATTAGACGAATCATACTTGCAATACCATCAGTATATATTGACGAGGAGGGGGTATTGTGGTAATATTTAGAAAAATAAAATTTTTATAAAATTAGGAGTATGAGGACAAACAGATGAAAATTAAGCTTGCAATATTGGAAAGTGACAGTAACTATTTGAATCGAATGGTAGTGGCTTTTAATACACGATATGCAGATAAATTGGAGATATATTCATTTACCAGCTATGATGTTGCATTAGAGGCATTGGCATCTTCTAAGATAGATGTGTTAGTGGCTAGTGATTATTTTGATGTAGATACTAAGAAGCTTCCAGCGAGATGTGGATTCGCATACATGGTTGATTCACCTGACATAGATAATGTCAGGGAGCAGAGAGCAATATGCAAGTTTCAGAAGGCTGACCTTATATATAAACAGATATTAAGCATATATTCAGAAAATGCTGAAAATATGTCTAAGATAAAGTTAAGCGATGATTGCAGTAAATTAATAACATTTTCATCTCCATGTGGAGGAACAGGTACATCCAGTGTGGCAGCTGCATGTGCCGTTAATTATGCCAAGAGAGGCAGAAAAGTATTATATTTCAATCTTGAACCATTTGGTTCATCTGACAATTTCTTTAGTGCTGAGGGACAGTTTGATATGAGCGATATTATATATGCTCTTAAAAGTGCCAAGGCTAATCTTTCTCTTAAATTAGAAAGCTGTGTAAAGCAGGATGTTACGGGAGTATGCTTTTTCTCAGCATCTAAGATAGCTTTAGATATGCAGGAATTAGATTCAGAGGACATAAAGCGTCTTATATCAGAGCTGCAGCTTATGGGCGGTTACGACTATATTATCCTTGATATACCATTTGGAGTAGACAAGACAACATTATCTATATATGAGCTTAGTCACAATGTAGTAATGGTGGGTGACGGTTCTGATGTGTCTAATACGAAAATCCAGCGGGCATACAATGCTTTAACAATAATGGAACAGAATTCTGGTGAAGCAATAACTAATAACATGAGAATAATATATAACAAATTCAGCAATAAGACAGGACATCTGCTCGAAAATATAGAGTTAAAGATAATAGGCGGTTCACCAAGATATGAGCATGCAACGCAGAAGCAGGTAATAGAACAGCTTAGCCTGTTAGGAACATATGATGAACTTTTATAGGCAGTAATAAGCCAGAGCGTATGAGGGAGAGGTATATATGCAGTTTCAAGAGGAACAGGATCTTGTAGCAGAGATAAAAAAGTATGTAACGGAAAATCTTCCACTTAGCAAAATGAGCGATGAAGAACTTGAGGAACAGGTTGAGAATATAACGGCTCAGAAGCTTGGAAATGTATATTGTTCAATAGAACAGAGAGTATCAATTGTGCAGCAGGTATATAGTTCAATAAGAGGTTTTGGACTTTTGGACAGCATACTTACAGATGATACTATCACTGAGGTCATGATTAATGGACCTGATAATATATTTATAGAGCAGAAAGGACGTCTTTATAAACTTAACAAAAGATTTGAAAGTCAGAGAAGACTTGAAGATGTAATACAGAGAATAGTTGGTCTGGCAGGTCGTGAAGTTAATCAGGCTAACCCAATATGTGATACAAGACTTCCGGATGGTTCCCGTGTAAATGTTGTTCTGCCACCAATTGCATTATGTGGACCGACAATAACAATAAGAAAGTTCTCAAAGACGCCTATGACAATAGAGCGTCTTATACAATATGGTTCACTTACACAGGAGATAGCAGATAAACTGGAACTTCTAGTAAAAGCAAAATTCAACATATTCATATGTGGTGGTACCGGTTCTGGAAAGACAACATTCCTTAATGCATTGTCTAACTATATACCACATGATGAACGAGTAATCACAATCGAGGATTCAGCTGAGTTACAGATAACCGGAGTAGATAACCTTGTAAGCCTTGAAACAAGAAATGCCAACGCATCAGGAGCTGGTCAGATAACAATAAGAGATCTTATCAAGTCATCACTGCGAATGAGACCAGAACGAATAGTAGTAGGTGAGGTCCGAGGCGGTGAAGCGCTGGACATGCTTCAGGCGATGAACACAGGACATGATGGTTCATTATCAACAGGACATGCCAATTCTACACAGGATATGTTAAGCCGTCTTGAAACAATGGTACTTCAGGGTGCGGCAGGGCTGCCGCTTGAGGCTATAAGGCAGCAGATTGCATCAGCTGTAGATATAATCATTCATCTTTCGAGACTGCGTGATAAGAGCAGAAAGACAATGGAAATAACAGAAGTTGTTGGCTACAAGGATGGTCAGATAATACTTAATCCATTGTATGTATTTGAAGAAGATGAGAACAGTACATTAGATAAAGTGTCGGGAAGCTTAAAGAGAACGAAGAATCCAATGATTAATGATTTCAAGCTAAAGCTTTCAGGAATAAAAGAACAAATATAATAGCGGAGGTATCCATGTTCAAGAAAAAAGAAAAAACTCCTTTAGAGCCACAGTATTATGAATCTCCGACAGGAATTCCTACATATAACTATAAAGTTTACTACATGTCAAAAGCCGAGAAAATAATATATTTCTTAATAGCTTTTATAGTTGGTGCCGCAGTAGGATATCTGTTCTACGGTGGAATCGGCAAGGATGACTTAGGCAATGCAACAACAGTAACATACGTGCTTGATATTATTGTATGCGTGCTTGTTGGAGGAATAGCTGGGAAAATGTTTCTGCCAATAAGAACACAGCAGATAATCAAGAAAAGAAAGAACGATTTGAGACTTCAGTTCAGAGAACTTCTGGATGCATTGGCAACATCTATAGGAAGTGGTAAGAACATTGTAGATTCTTTCAAGTCAGCGTATGACGACCTTAGCATAATCTACAACGAGGATGCAAGCATAATCAAGGAACTTGCAATCATATTAGATGGCAATAACAACAATATCGAAATAGAGAAATCACTTATGGATATGGGGTTAAGAAGTGGAATAGATGATATTGTTAGTTTTGCAAATGTATTCGAGACATGTTACAGAAAAGGTGGAGACATAAAAGATGTAATAAAGAATACACAGCAGATTATTAACGAAAAGATGGAAGTGCAGATGGACATAGAAACAATTGTTACATCAAGTAAGAATGAGGAAAATGTAATGACAGTACTTCCTATAGCACTGATAGCACTGATAAAACTTATGAGTCCGGAATTTTCTGCTAACTTCGTTACGCCGGTAGGAATAATCTCGACGACGATAGCGATAGTAATGTTTGTCATAGCTAGAAAAGTTGGACAGAAAGTACTTGATATCAAGATATGATTAGGAGGAAACAATGTTTATAAGTGTACATTCATTAGTGATAATGGGAATAGGGACTTTAGTGACAATATTTTTCCTTATCATGTTAATCACAAGTGGGAAATACGACATGTATCTTGAAACACTTGACAGCAAGGAATATCCATTCTTCCAGTTATACGGGGTTGGATTCAGAATAAATGATCTGATAAGAATGGATTTTTCAAGAAAATCAGAAAGAAAGAGAAGGCAGCATTTGGCATTGCTAAAGGGAGACCAGCTTGCTGAATATTACCTAAGAGTTAATGCAGCAGAAAGAACAACCTTCGCTTCATTATGCATTGTGGCAAGCTTTATATTGTATGGAATTTCACAGGAGATAATGATTCTTGTTATTCTTATAGGATTTGGAGCACTTGCATATTATTATGTATCAACGATTCCAGAGGAGACAGTAAAGAAAAGAACAGGCGCAATACTTGATGAATTCGCAGATGTAGTATCAAAACTGGCATTGCTTGTTAATGCCGGAATGATTCTCAGGGAAGCCTGGGAGATGATAGCATACTCTGGCGAAGGCGAACTCTATGATGAAATGAGACTTGTATGTGAGAATATCAACAATGGAATGTCAGAAATAGATGCATATACAGAATTCGGAACCAGATGTACAGCACCAGAAATCAAGAAGTTCACATCAACGATAATACAGGGCGTTGTAAAAGGAAACAAGGAACTTGTGGAAATGATAAAAATGCAGAGCCGTGAGATGTGGAATTCAAAGCAGCACAGAGTAAGACAGCAGGGAGAAAAGGCAGCAAGTAAATTACTCATACCGACATGTATCATGTTCGTAGGTGTGCTGATAATGATAATTGTGCCGATATTCGCGAACCTTGGGGTTTAGCGGTTGAGGATAAATTCAAACGAGGAAAGGAGATAAAAAGATGTCATACTTATTAACATTAAAGGCAGTTGCAGGAGCTAAGCTCTACAGTTTCTTCCATGACGAAAAGGGAGAGGTAAACATCGTAGCTACAGTAGTATTAATTGGTATTGCAGTATTTTTAGCTATCATCTTTAAGGATGCTATTAGTAACCTTATTAAGAGTTTGCTTGATACAATTGGCAACAAGGCAGAAAACGCAATTTCTTAATCAATGGTTGGAAATACATTTGGGAGGGAATAGAGTACCTCCCAGATATATTTCTGTAAGCTAAGGGAGATTAAATGATATGAAGAATGGGATAAAGAACATAAAAAATAGAATAAAAGATGAGCAGGGAATTGTTCCTATTGTGGAAGCAACAATAGTATTTCCAGTCATGTTTTTTATCCTGTTTTTTATAATTTTTATAGGGAATATATATTTTGAACAGGCAAAGGTTGACGACATAGTAATGAGATATGCCGTAAAAGGTGCCCAATGTGTAAAAGATCCATTTGAATATAGTATAAACAAAGGAAACGGGATACCTACTTCTACAGATAATCTAAAACTTGCTCCATACAGATACATTCTTGGAGGATTATCTGGAAGTAGTATTTCGACAATAGAAGATAATATATCTAATGATGTGAAAAAAGAAATACAGGATGGAAGCATGGTTTTCTTTAGTGGCTCAAATGCTAATTATGTAGGGACAGATAATGAAAAGGTTGCAACATTCAATAATTACGTAGTGTATTCAACATTTATAGTACAGGTGAATTATAAATTGAAGCTTCCAATAAGATTTTTAGGGGACGATTATTATACTGTATTGAATATGTCATCAAGAGCAGAGGTCGCAATAGATGATTGCGCTGAGTTTGTTAGAAATGTAGATATGGTTGCTGATTTGTTTGAGGATACTAAAGCAGGGGATACAATCAAAAGTACATTTAAGAAAATTAATAGTTTTATCGAGCAGTTTAGCAAATAGGGGAGGAAATCTTATGATGAGATTTATGTGCAAAAGAAGAGGTGCAATATCAATATTTCTTATTATTGTTCTTTTGCCGATGATGATGATATCAGCAATATTTGTTGATGAAAGCAGAATACAATTATCTAAATCAATAGTTAGTTCAGCTGGTGATATAACTCTTAATAGTGCATTAACAGATTATGATAGTGTGTTAAAGGACATGTATGGACTTTTTGCTTCATCACAGGATATTGACGAAATATATGATAAGCTAGAAGAATATTATAAACATGCGATAATGACAGCCGGGATAGATGAGGAGGATGCAGATGATTATGTGGGACAGATAATGTCTTATGTAAAATCAGAAACTGGCTCAGATGATTTAATGAAACTTAATCTGACGGATTTTAAAATTGGGCAGTCACAGGATGGTAATCTGGCTAACCCTGCGCAGATGAAGGCACAGATTGTAGAGTTCATGAAGTACAGAGGACCTTTAAGCCTTGGCACAGGTTTGTTAGATGGACTTAAGAGCATGAAAAATCTTGAGAAACAGTCTAAGAATGTAGATAACAAAAACAAATTCTATAAACAACAGCAGTCGTTACTTGAAAAACTCGAAAGTGCATGGTGGGAGATTCAGAAATATCAGTATAAGGATGCTAATGACAAAAAGTTTCCTTCGGCAGATTATTTTAATACTAATAATACTGATATGAATGACAACAAATCAAAGGTTGAGTCAGCAGTAAGTGATACTATTAAGTATCTTCATTTTGATGGTTCAAAGCTGGGTTACGGAACATGCAGTATAGAATATGATCCTAATGATAATGATACAACATGGGATGATGAGTGGACATTTTATTTTAACGGAACTGAGCAAAGTACATCAAAAAAGTACAAAAAGACATCAACAAATGTGACTACGCAGAAGATTATTGATTGTTTAAATACAGCGAATAGTGCATATCAAAAATTTAAGGACAGTAAGGAGTCATCAGATAATACTAAATTTGCGTATTATTGTCAGAGTCTTCCACAAGATGCAGATAGTTGGTCAGATGTAAAGTGGATGTATGTTCTTAATAAATTTAATGAAGAAATTGATTCAGGTTATGCATATTATGCTAAGGAGTTCTGGAAATCAATCATAGATTTACAGAGTGCCATGGAGCATAGTGATTCATTAGATACAACATATGTTGTAAGAACAGACAGTGATAATAAATTCAAAAGTGCCAGTAGTGATACATCTGGAAAAGTGACATTAGAAAAAGCGTGTAATGATATAATTGGGAACATTATAAAGGATACAACTAATGATGATGGTTCACATACACTATCATTAGCAAATGATTATGTTGTTTTTAATAATATGATGTCACGACTTGAAGCAGGGGCATCTAAGATTAGCGGAATATATGACAGAAAAAAAGAAGATGTAGAGAGTAATCTTAAAACGGCAAGAGATGAAGCCAATGATTATTATAATCTTGTAAATGAAAAGATAAGTAATCTGTCCACAGCTGTAACATTGCTGACAGAGGTTAAAAGTGACTTACAAAATGATAGCAGTTCTTATAATACAGCTAAGTCAAATTGGAATACAACTGCAAATCAGGTTAAAGATACTTCAATGGGTGAAAACGATATCACAGAATTAAAAAACCTTGAGTCAACAATAAAGGCAGATGAAATTGAGAAACTTATCACTAAGTTAAATGCAGCTAAGACAAGCCTTGAAAATGTCAGGGGGCAGATAGAAGCATATAAGCTTGGCTCAACACAGTGGAAAGAATTTGGAGATAATCCTGGGAGTGGGACGGTTACAGGAGTTATGTCTGATGATCAGAAGAATACCATGAATAATATTATTCCATCACGATCAGATGGAAGTGATTATGATTCACTCATATCAGAAGTTAAAGCACAGATATCTACTGGTAATCTGAATATGGATTGGACTGATTCGTCTAATCCAGACTTAACAAAGGAAATGCCGAATTTTTACAAATGGTTATATAACAATTATTATGATTCAGGAGCTTCATATGATGAATCTTCCACAGCAACTACGAAAGTAAAAGATGCTACAGATAAGGCAGATTATAAAAACGAAGTATCCAAATTAGAAAAGACTGGGAAAGATAAGCCAGAACCAGAAAGAACTAAAAAACTGAAAACAGATGTAGGTACATACAAGGTAGCCCTTCCATCAGGAGGAAATACACAATCAGAAAACGCAATTAAGACGGCTGAGGATGGAATATCGGATAAAAGTTCAGAGGATTTGGCATCATCAAGTGCAAGTTCAGGAATAATAGAGCAGATATTAAGTGCAGCAAGTGATTTGGGTACAAAAGCCAGAGACAATATGTATATAACCAGTTATGTTATGGGAATGTTTTCGTATGATACATATGAGAATGAGATAGTTAAAAAGGAAGGTGGTACAACTGTAGGTAGCTGGTATAACGATGACGGTTCAGTAAAAAGTGATTTTAGCAGTTATCTTTCAAAAGCTAAATCTATTACGAAAACAGATATAAAGCCAGAGAACAATTATCTGTATGGTTCAGAAGTTGAATATATAATATATGGTGGAGATAGTTCAACAAGTGGAATAAATAAAACATATGGAACAATATTCCTCATAAGATTCGCATTGAATTCAGTATATGCATTCACAGATGCAGAAATTAATACGATAGCAACATCTGCAGCAACAGCATTATTTGGTGTTCCTCCGCTTACGCCACTTATACCGATTGCCAAAATTGCGATAACACTTGCACTGGCAGTCGCAGAGTCAACATATGATTTATATCAGTTAAAGATGGGTGAAGCTGTTCCCCTTGTAAAAAATAATAAAACATGGATTATGAAACCATCTTCAGCATTAGGTGAATTCGCAGATAATGTAGCTGATAAGGTTATAGATGAGGGATATAAAAAACTTAATGAATTATTAGAGATGACGGATGAGCAATTAACGAATATTATTAATGGTGGGAAAGAGGAAATAGACAATTTGGCAGAAAGTGCCGTGGAAGCAGCAATAGAAAAAATAAAAAGTTATGCAAAGGAAGCTACAAACCAAGCGGTTGTATTTATTAACAATGTTAATCTCGAGTTTTTGGAAGAGGCATCTGATAATTCAAGTAGTCTTGAGTATAGTGATAAAAAGAAAAACAAGGTGATAGAGTATTTAGATGAATGGTTAGAAGAATCTAAAACAGATGAGTCTATTTATAATGCAAAAAAAGTAGCGGTGGATTATCTAAAAGAAGGTAATAATATAAAAGATTTATTTGAAGAAGTTAAATCAACGGCAACAACTGGAGTGACAGAAGCTGATAATTCTTTGGAAATACAGTTGAAATATATAAATGGACAAATAGATGCAAAGATTGAAACCCTCACAAAAACAGCGGGAACAGAATTAAATAATATCAAAGAGAATTGCAAAAAGAAAATAAAAGAGGCAGCTAAGGAAGGTGCAGAATCACTAAAAAAAGAACTTAGGAATCAAATAAGCAATGTATTATCAGGTTCAGGAGTAAAAATGGAAAATGAAAAGGATTCTGTTATTGGAAATCTTTTGTCATGGAGATATAGTGATTATCTGACATTATTCCTATTTATATCAACAATGGTTAATGATGAGGCTGTACTTTATAGAATTTCAGATGTTATACAGTTAAACATTGAACACATCAATAAAAAATATGCAACAACAGCGGACGATAATAGTGCTTTTGTAATGAAGAAAGCATCTACATATCTTACAATGGAAGCTACTGTTCAGGTGAAGCCTATGATGCTGGCAATGCCTTTTATGGAAGATACAACAAAGAGTAATTTGACAGGAACTTCATGGTATACTATTAAATATAAAGGTACCTTAGGGTATTAATTTAATAAAAAGGAGATTAATATGAGAAAGAAATTTTTGATGGGAATGATGGTAGTAACATTAGGAGTAAGTTTAATAGGATGTGGAAAAAGTGATAGCAAAACAGATAATGCTACAACTACAATTGCAAGTGAAAATCAAGTTGTTAATGAATCTTCTGAGAATAAGACAGCGGCTAAAGCGGATATGTCTGATTGGATTAAATGTAGTATAGATCCTAAAGGAAGCGTAAAATATCCTAAATATTATTTGGCAACAACTAATATTGGAACATTTTTATATAATAGCAATAAGAGTAAAGATGGGAAAATTCCATATTTTGTAGTTGTTGAAGGTGGATATGAAAAGGAATTAAAAGAAGATACATTTGATGATGTTTTTAGCAATTTATTAAATCATATAGGTTCAACATATTATTTAAGCTTTGTAAATACTTCTAGCGATTTGTTAAAGGATGTAAAAGTTGAATGCGTAAAGAAAGAGTCATGCAAAATAAATGGACATGATGCATATAGATACACAGCTAAAACAACTGGAGCAGCTAATAACAAAGAGTGTTATATATACGGATATCTTTCTAGCACACCAAGATCATCATTTGCGATATATGGAATAATAACAGATGATTCTCAGGCAGAAGCATTAAAGAAAGAAATTCAGTCAGAGGTTGATGCAATTATGAATACATTTGAAACAAAATAATTAAGTAAAAGAGAGGTGGGATAGATGTTTAAGAAATCGAATATAAGAAATCAAAAAGGTGCTGTAACGATAGAAGCAACTATCTCACTTACGACTTTTCTGTTTTTCTTTATTATGATTTACAGCATTATAACAATATGCAGAGCACAGGCTCATATACAGATTGCAATTAATAACACCGCGAAAGAGATATCACAATATAGCTACATATATGGTATGACAGGTTTGGATTCAACCATGAGTGAGTTTTATTCAAAAGCTGGGGAAGACCAATCGAAAGCAAATGGATTTATTGGAAATGTAAGTGATACATTTAATGCTATTCAGAGTGGTTTGGGAGATGCTCATGATGCGGTAGCAGCTGGAGATGTGGAAAGTGCTCTGCAACAATTGCAGAACGCTGCGGATGGAGCAAAGGGCAGCAGTGAAGATGCAGCAAAAGCATTAGAAGAGGCAGCTAAGAATCCACAGCAGTTATTATTTGGTATGGCTAGGATAATAGGTTCTAATTCATTAGATCTAGCCAAATCAAGATTAATTGCAGCACCAATAGCTAGAGGACTTGTAAAAAAACATTTAAAGAGATCTGAATCAGACACCGCAGAGGCTTTTTGTAAATCAGTAGGAATTATGCCAAAGGAATCCGCTTCTCCAGATGAAAAATATTTCAAGGGGTTGGATTTTACCCGTTCAACACTATTCCCATATGGTTCAGATGAAATAACTATTGCGGTTACATATAAGATTAGACTTGTACAATTATTGCCTGTAGATATTCCATTTACAATAACACAGACAGCAGTTACTAAGGGATGGCTTCATGGAGACAAATCCGTTAGTAATAAATCAAATGAAGAGAAGATTAAGAGTGTAGAAAAAGATGGCAACTCAATATGGAATAATTCAACAGGTAGTGAACGTAATTCAATGATTCGTTCAGATCAGTTAGATAAATTGTTAAAAGGTTCTGGTAATTTTAAGAAAGTTAGCAGCGAGACAACGGTTCAGGCCTATGGGGATGATAATACATTTGTTATGATAAGTTCATTTAACCCACTAGCAGATGGAACAACTGTTGATAAAGTCGATAAGGAGGCAATAAAAGAAAGATTGTCAAAGTATGCTGTATCAATGAAGGCATCAACAGATAACCAGCATACAATTAAGCTTAAAAGCAAGGATGGAAAGGGCAATACAACTACTTCAGAGGTTAATTGTGATGGAACTAAGAAACTAAAGGTTATAGTAGTAGTTCCAGAAGATGAAGGATTACAGCAGATTGTAAAAGAACAGGTTGAGGCATTGAAATCTTCAGGTGTGGAATTCGATATAATTGCAGGATATGGATCATCTTATAAGCAAGAAAAAACAACAACGGAGGGAGCTTCATAATGAATATATTATGGTTATGCCTGTTATCTCTATTATATGGATTAGTGATGTTCATATATTTAGGATATTCGATGATTGATAAAGAAAAAGGCAATTATGCCAGACAATACATTAATCTTATCAAGGAAAAGAAAATAAGCATATATTGTGGCATAGCTGTGGCAGTGTTATGTGCAGTTGGAGCTTTTTTGGAGTGTATATATAAATACAATTCAATTATTATGAATATTAAGCTGTTGACAATGTTAGCGTTGTTATTTCCGGCAGCGTATATAGATAAGCAGCGACATATCATACCTAATAAAATAATACTATTGGGCATTATAATCAGGATGGTTATATGGCTTATAGAATTTTTTGTTGAAACAGACACATTCTTTACTGTATTAAAAAGTGATGTAATTGCAGGTGTTGTTGTGATGATATTTTTCTTGTTATGTTCTTTTATATCAAGGAATGGCTTAGGTATGGGAGATGTCAAGATAATGGGATTATTAGGACTATATCATGGATTGACAGGAGTATTTAGCCAGTTATTTTTCTCGTTGCTTGTAGCATTTATTTTATCAATTTATCTTCTTATAAAGAAAGTAAAAAAGGGTAAGGATTCAATAGCATTTGCACCTGCAATGCTGGTGGGATGTGTAATAGCAACAATATTAACAGGATTGTAAATAGGAGAAAGTAGGATTATGAGTAAAAGTACTATAAGAATTCTTACAACATTGGGAATTGTTGTTCTGTTGTTAGCGTCATGGTACAGCATGATTAATAAGGGAACAAAATTAAATAAAGAATACAACACATATATAGAAACTGCCAGAGACAAAGCAAAATTACAGATAAAAAAAGATGCTCTTCTTAATTATCAGAAGGCTTTAGATATGAAAGAATCTATTGAACTTAGGGATGAAATAGCCCAGTTTTATCAGGATATTGGTGATAATAGCGGTTATATAGACTGGTGCCTGCAGATTATAGAAAAATATCCATATGATAAAATTGGATATGAAAGAGCCGTTGCATATTATGCAGGCAAGAATGACTATTATACATGTTATGAGACAATACAAACTGCACAGAGAAGAGAAATTGAGTCCGAAAATATCAATAAAATAAAAGAGGAAAGCAAATATAAATATGAAACGACATATGTAAGTTATCCTAATGTAGGAATCTATACTGCTTCATATTTTCCTGTACAGAAAGATAATGGTCTATGGGGATATATGAACGCATATGGTGAGGTTAAAATATCTAATGTATATACTCAATACAATGTATTCACATCTGCTGGGGTTGCACCTGTGTATACACAAAAGGGTAGATGGGAACTTATTGATACATCTGGAAATACTAAATCAGCAGATGTAGAACAAAAGAATATAGAGGATGTCAGACCGGTTTATTCTGATATGATGGCTGTTAAATATAATGGGAAATACCATTATTGTGATACCACATTTAAAGAAAAGTTTGGCGAATATGATGATGCCAGTGCTTTTAGTTGCGGTGTAGCTGCGGTAAGAAAGGGTGGTACATGGAGCATTATTGATGAAAAAGGCAATCAGGTAGGAAGCAATACATTTGATGAAATAATTATGGATGATAAAACGGTGGCATTCAGAAATGATGTAGCTTTTGCAAAAAAAGGAAACAAATATATTCTTATAGATACAAAAGGCAATCAGGTTGGTAACTCATCATGGGATGAAGTTGATGCATTTAATTCAGATCAGCCAGCGGCTGTAAAGATTGGTGAGAAATGGGGATTTGTTAATACAAAAGGTGAAACAGTAGTAGAACCTGTATATAATGGCGCACATTCATTTTCCAATGGCTTTGCAGCAGTTATGAAATTGGATAAATGGGGATATATAGACATTGATGATAAAAACATATGCATAGAATGTCAGTATTCAGATGCTGGTGATTTTAGCGATGGTGGAAGTGCTTTTGTAAAACAGGAAAAGGAATGGACATTAATTAAGATATATAGCATAAGCAAACAAAAATAGGAGGAGCAGCAATGGAGTTTACATACGAAAATCAGGGTTCGAATACATACCTTGTCTATGGAATTAAAGAGAATGATGTTGTTGATACAATGAGTCTTGGAATGCTTACCAACAATAAGATACCGGGGCTTGCACCAGCATTATTTACGCAGATGGATGAGGAAAGATTTATTAAATATAATGTGACAGCCAAGATATCTGCCAAAGAGATATTTATGGGATCTGTAAACAGAAAAAGACTTTTAGGCGTGTTATCTGGAATTGTTAATGCAATCAGTTCAGCTGAGGAGTATATGATTGATCCTAAGACACTTTTATTAGATATGGAATATATATTTTCTGATGTGTCTACATGCGAGACAATTCTTATATGTCTGCCAGTTGAGATGGAAGAACAGAAAGATGTTGATTATGGGGCATTTTTTAAGAATATTGTGTTCAGCACAAGATATGATCAGACAGAAAATTGTGATTATGTTGCTAAACTTATTAATTATCTCAATGGTACCCCTGTATTTTCATTAGTTGAATTTAAGACTATCCTTGATGAATTAAATAATGCTGACCAGCCAAAACCAGTGGCACCACAGGTTCAGCAGCCAGTAAGCCAGCCAGTTAAACAGCCTGTAGTACAGCAGCCAGTGCAGCCACAGCAGCAGCCAGTACAACAGCCGGTTCAGCCAGTGAATGTAGTTCCAAGGCAGTATAGTAGTCCTGTACCTAATCAGCAGGTTCCGCTGCAGAAGGGAGTCAATAACCCACAGGTAAGACCACAGATGCAGCAGCAGGCACCAATGCAGGCAAGACCCGTACAGCAGATGCAGGTGCCAGACAATAATAAAAAGAAGAGCAAGAATAAAGGTCCAAAGCCAATACCAGGACAGATACCAGGACAGATGCCTGGGCAGGGAATGCGTACACCAGTGCAGCCTGTACCGCAGAATAATAATCAGGCAGCTAATGGAAATGAAAAAAAGATGTCTATGTTTCACCTTATGATGCATTACAGCAAAGAAAATGCACAGATATATAAGGAACAGCACAATAAAGCTAATGAAGCAGCAGTACAGCCACAGTTCCAGCAGAATAATATGCCTAATCAGGGATTTGCAATTCCGGGACAGCAGGCAAGCGCAATAAAGCCTATGCAGCAGCCACAACAGCAGTACAGACCAGTACAACCGCAACAGCCGGTTCAGCAGCCGGTTGCACAGCCAAGACCGCAGCAGCCAGTCCAGCAGCAGAATATACAGCAACAGCAATATGTTAATCCGGCACCACAGCAGCAGATACAGCAGCCTGTATACAAAGCAGCTCCAGCTAATTTTGGAGATACTACTGTATTAGGAGTAAGCGCGGGTATAGGTGAGACAACAGTGTTGAATGCTGGTGATGCTATGGCGTCAACAGAGCCAAGACCATATCTTATCAGAACTAAATATAATGAAAAAATATTGATAGATAAACCAGTGTTTAAAATTGGTAAGGAGAAGAGCTATGTTGATTATTTTGTAAGCGATAATACAGCAATAAGCAGAAGTCATGCCAATATCATAGAAAAAGGCAAGGATTATTTTATTATAGATACTAATTCTACGAACCATACTTTTGTTAATGGTTCAATGATTCAGAGTAATATGGAAATGCCAATCAAGCCAGGAGATAAGATTAAGCTGGCCAATGAAGAATTTGAATTCAGAATTTTATAATTAATAGTACATAGGAAGGTTGGTGCTAATATTGAATTATATTATATCAGCGTCTACAGATATAGGCACGACAAAGAAAACCAATCAGGACAGCTTGTCAGTAAAGATATTGGATACATCTATTGGCAGGATGGCATTTGCAATTCTGTGTGACGGAATGGGTGGCCTTGAAAAAGGAGAAGTTGCAAGTGCAGCTGTGATTAACGCATTTAATAACTGGGTTACAGACGATTTACCAAAGCTGTGTACAGCACCTTTGATGGACGATGCAATCCGTTCACAATGGACAACAATTATCACACAGATGAATGAGAAGATTAAAGGATACGGTGCAAGACAGGGCGTTAAGCTTGGAACCACGGCAGTTATTATGCTTATAACGGATACGAGATATTATATTATGAATGTCGGTGATTCAAGAGCTTATGAAATCTCTGACAGAGTAACACAGCTGACTAATGACCAGACATTTGTTGCCAGAGAAATAGCACTTGGTAATATGACTCCGGAACAGGCAGAAACAGATAGCAGAAGAAATGTACTCTTGCAGTGTGTGGGAGCGTCAGATGAGGTATATCCAGACATGTTTTATGGTGATACCACACAGAATGCAATCTATATGTTGTGTTCAGATGGATTCAGACATGTAATATCTGATGCGGAGATATACGAAAAGCTTAATCCAGCAATATTATTTGATGAAAATAATATGAGTATTAATTCAAAACAGCTTATTGAGCTGGATAAAAGCAGAGGTGAGACAGATAATATATCTGTTGCTTTAGTAAGAACATTTTAACAAAGGAGGAAGGCTGAATGCTTGAAATAGGCTCGTTAGTGGATGGCAAATACAAAATCCTGAATAAAGTTGGTCAGGGTGGTATGAGTGTTGTGTATCTGGCAATGAATGAGAAGGCTAATAAGCAGTGGGCTATTAAAGAGGTCCGGAAAGATGGAATAAAGGATTTTGAGGTGGTCAAGCAGGGACTAATTGTTGAAACTGACATGCTTAAGCGATTAAGTCATCCTTATCTTCCTAGTATTATTGATGTAATCGAAGATGAAAATACATTTCTTATTGTTATGGATTACATTCAGGGTAATCCGTTAAGCAAGGCAATTGAGGAATATGGTGCGCAGCCACAGGATAAAGTTATTAAGTGGGCTAAGCAGTTATGTGATGTGTTGGGATATCTTCACACGAGAACTCCTGCCATCATATATCGTGATATGAAGCCGGCCAATGTTATGTTAAAGCCAGATGGCAATATAACGCTTATTGATTTCGGAACGGCAAGAGAATTTAAAGAGAAGAATCTGGCGGATACGACATGTCTTGGAACTGTGGGTTATGCAGCACCAGAGCAGTTTGGTGGAATGGGACAGACAGATGCAAGAACTGACATATATTGTCTGGGCGCAACACTTTATCATCTTGTAACTGGTATGAATCCGTGTGAACCTCCATATGAAATACGCCCAATTAGGGAAATAAATCCGACATTATCAAGTGGATTAGAAAAGATTATATTAAAATGTTGTCAACGAAATCCAGCAGACCGTTATCAATCATGTGCTGAACTTATGTATGCACTGGATCATTACGAAGAAATAGATGATATTTATAAGAAAAAACAGAAAAAGAAATTAGGTACATTTATTACAACCTCTGTCTTAACATTATGCTTTGCGGGTGTTTCAATATGGGGATATGTGTCAGCTGAGAATAAAAAAAGTGAAAATTACATGAGCATGTTAAATGAAGCATCTACATGTGATGATTATTATAATACAATTCTTATCGACCCATCAAGGTCTGAAGCATATACGCAGCTTAATAAGAAGCTGGTAGATGATTTCGTATTAACGAAAGAAGAAGGGCAGCAGCTTCTTAAACTACAGACAGGACTTGATAAAAAGGGAAATAAAGGTTTCTCTGAGAAAGTAGATGTGCTCACCGAATTGAAAAAAGCAGATAACTCGGCTTATCAGGATATATGTTATGAGATAGGTGAGTCGTTCCTGTTTTATTTTGATGTAAGTGTTGAACGAGACAGGTATTCTAATGCTGCCAAGTGGTTTAAGGAGGCATCATCGAAATATCCAATAGCAGATATATATTGCAAGATGTCGGATTGTCTTGAACTTATTAATCAGTATAATGGGGCGAAGATTAAGCAGACTGATAATATATATGGAGAATATGAAAAGCTATGGTCTATGGTCGGGGAGCTGAAGTCGAAAGCGGATGAATTTGACAGTATAGATTCCAAGCTTCAGGTATGGCGTGAAATTAATGACATGATAGATAATAATGTTTCACCATTTCTTGAAGTTACAAGTGCCAATGATTTAAAGAGTATGCTTAATGGGATATCTTCTGAGGCGGGAAAAGTAACGAAATCAGTTGTTGAATCGGATATTAAGGATTTGCAGTCAAAGATTGCCGATACTGTTAAGAAGATTGAATCTGCAAGTAATCAGGGGGTGTAACATGACATACGAGATATATAGATATATTTTCATAGGTGCGGCAATAGCAGCAGGTGTGATGCTGGCGGTTACACTGATTTTGTTTTTTGTATTAAAAATCCCGGGAGTTATAGGTGATTTATCAGGAAGAACAGCAAGAAAGGCTATAGCTGATATAAGGAATCACAATATGTCGGCAAATACAGATAATATAGGCTCTGGTAAGCTTACAGATAAAATAACTGCATCTGGAAGACTTATGGAAAGGCGCGACAGCAGTGGAAATAAGTATACAGATAAGATAAGTACAGAGAAGCTTATTGAACAGAATAAGCTGAGTGGCAGCAATGAAACAACTCTGCTTAATAACGCTAATGAAACTACCGTTCTTAATACTGGTAACGAGACAACTGTACTGGATTCATATAGCAGTGGTCAGACAGTTATTTTAAATTCTGACACAGCTGGATTTAAAGATATACAATCTGCAGGGTATGTTAATGTTGAGTCTGACATTACATTTATTCACTCAGCAGAAATTATAGACTAGGAGAGAAACAATGAATAGTAAAGGTAAAATTACTGTCTGTGAAATAATATCCATTGCAGGATTTCTGTTAATGTCATGCAGTTTCCTTCTTATGCCTTCTGTAGACAATTCGAATGGAGTCAGCACATTTGGGATGATAGTTGGACTCTTGTTCTGGATTGGACTTTTAACTGGAATAGTAATGCAGATAGTGGCAGCGGGGATGAGCAAAGGAAAGCGTGGTAAATATAGAATCGGATTGTGTTCTTTTATGAAGAATATATACGGAATGATAGCAGACATAATGGTTGTGGTAAGTATTGTTGTTTTCATTATAGGAATGATAATTACTCATCAGTCAGGATACATATGTTATGTTGCAATTGCTTTATTTACATTTTCATTCAGTATGCATTGTGTATGTAATGGAAGGGTGTTCAGGTACATCTTATCCAGATAATAAATATAATGGGAGGAAGAATATGAGTTACGGGAATAAATCTTTTTGGAAAAGAACTCTGGCTTTTGTGCTTACGGTATTGCTGGTTATAACCTCAACGCCGTTTAGTATGCAGAAGGTTAAGGCTGCTGATACAGAATTCAGTATTAAGCTTGTGTATGAAGAGTCAAGTGCAAAGAAAGAAGTAGTGGCAGATACTGCACAGTTGATATTTACTAAGGGAAATGAACAGTATACATACAAGGCGATTAAGGACAGCACCAATGCCGGACAGTATAAGTTTACTGTTGCAGATGATAGTGGATTGTTAACATCAGATAAGATATCTTACGATAGTCTTACAATAAATATTGATGGTTATAAAAAGACTGAAATAACTAATCAAGGCGAGATAGCTAAAGATACTGCTACTGAGTTTATAGTTGTGTCTAAGAAAGACGGGGCAGCAGCAATCTTTGCTGGTGGAGACAAGACAATATCATACTCCGATACTGAAGATGGAGCGTATGAAGTTTCAAGCAGTTTAAAAGTTACAATTACTCCGAAAGATGATAGTGCATTGGCAGGCAAGACAGTTAAATACAACATATCAGGCGGCAATATTCCTAGTTCTGATAGTGCTGATTCAATAGCATCACAGGCAGAGAATACCAATAAAGCATCTATAGATTCTGATGGTAAGATTACCGGTTTAACAGCAAGTGATAAGGCATATGTTATTACAGCAGTTGTTTCATTTGATGATTATAAAGATGCAACAGCAACTATGAATCTGACAGTTAATAAGGCTGAACAGGACACAGTATCTTTTAGTAATGGAGATAATGTCAGTGTCACATTTAATAATAGTGAAGCTGCACATGAATATACGAATGAAGTAACTGGAGTAAAAGAGAACGCAAATGTTACATATTCTATTGAGACATTAAGTGCTACAGATATAGCAACAGTGGATAACACCACGGGTAAAGTATCATACAGCAAGGCAGGAACAGTCAAGGTTAATGCAACTATATCAGAAACAGATAATTATAAAGAGAAAGTCATATCATATACATTATCAATTGGCAAAGAGGCTGTAAAATCATTCGGGTTTCAGGATAGTAATGTTGAAGTTACATATGGAGATAATTCGAATAAGTATGATCAGAGGGTTCAGCATGCAGGCGGTAATATAGGCAGTATTGCATATGGTATAACTGATGATAGTGGCAATAGCACTGATGTGGCAGATATTAATTCACAAACAGGTGAAGTAACTATTAAAAAGGCAGGAACAGTTAAGATTACAGCACAGGCTGCGGAGACTGATACATATGGAAGCGCAAGTGCATCATATACGCTTGTTATAAAGAAGGCTGACAGAACTGTAAGCTTTGATAATAGTGAGAATACAATTGAAATAGAATATAATGATAATCATACATTTACTAATGCAGCAAGAATAAGTGATGGAACAGCTAATATTGCATATAGCATAATCAGTGGTAATGGACGGGTAGACAATACAGGTGAAGTAACATATTCATCAATTGGTACAATAAAGATAAAGGCATATGTGGCTGCAGATGATTACTATAATGAATGTAGTGCAGAATATACATTGACAGTTAAGTATGCACAGGCAGGAAACTATGATAACTATGTAGAGATAACTGGTCCAACAAAGAATGATAGTGGCTGGTATACAGGAGAAGTTACAATATCTGCAAAAGATGGGTACAGTATCCGTAAGTCAGAAAATGATATATGGCAGTCAAGCATAGTGGTATCTACAGATGGAGAATACAGCAATTACAATATAAATGTAAAAAATACTAATGATGGTGTTGTTTACAATGCTGTATCAGTTCCTGAATTAAAGATAGACAGCGAGGCACCGGAATATGTTGAGATTAAATATGATGAATCATTAGCTAAAAAGGCTCTGAATGCAATAACTTTCGGATATTATAAGAATGAAGTTACAGTTACAATATCTGCAAAGGATGATATGTCGGGAATTGAATCAATAACTTACAATGTAATTGAAAATCCTGATACAGATAAGAATAAGAAGATAGAAACATCAACAATAACAAAGGATAAATTAACATTTTCACAGGATGGAAAAACTGCATCATATTCATTCAAGGTAAAAAACAAGAGTAAAATTGGTGTAACCTTTAAGGCAGCTGACGCAGCAGGCTGGACATCAGATGAGTACAGTGATAACAAGGGAATTATTATTGATGATAAAGCACCTGAGATTAATTATGTACAGTCAGATAATTATATTAATATTGTATCATCTGATAATACATCAGTTACATCTGGCGATGATATAAGATATATATATGCGGATAATTCAAAGGTAAGTATCAGCATATCTGATGACAATATTGATACATCCAAAGTAAGCATACAGATAAATAAGGATGGAACTTCTTATAAAACAATTAATATTGGTGATATGACTAAGAAAGACGATAAAACATACACATATGTGTGTGAATTATCAGAAGAAGGAAGCTACGAAATAATGACTTACGCGGATGATTATTCCGGTAATGGCAAAGGAATGTGTAAGACATGGAAAGGTGTAATAGATAGGACTAAACCTGTAATTGATATTACATATGATGACACTTCATCTGACAGAAAGGCTATAATAAGCATAACAGATAAGAATTTCAGAACATCTGATGTTAAGGCGGCTCTTAGTGCATATGACAGCCTTGATAATGCAGTCAATGTAAATATTAAACTTGGTAATACAGAGGTTGCATTAAAGAATCTGGCATCAGCTATAACAGATAGAAAATACTGGGTACAGAGTGGTGACAAGTGGACAACATCTATAACATTCTGTGAAGATGCAGTTTATAAGAGCTTTAAGGTAGAGTGTAAGGACTTAGCTGACAATGAAGGTATTTCAGCAGAGCAAGAGACATATGTCAGGGATGTAACTGAACCAGTTGTGTCATATGAAATGGCAGATGCTGATAATAATGTTAATGGCGCATACTACTATGGAAAGAAGATATCAGCCATCGTTACAATTAATGTATCTGATGAACATTTTAATCCGGATAATATGACCGTAACAGATAAAGTTGGTTCTGATAATACAACATATTCTGAGCTGCGATGGGAGAGAAAGCAGACCGACGACGGCAAGGATACTAATACATGGACAACAACTGTTAATGTATCAGACAAAGAAGGAATTAATGTTATAAGTGTTTCCGGAAGTGATACATATGGTAATACAATAAAAAAACCGGTTGTATCACCTGATATTGTTGTAGATCATACTGAACCAGTAATATCAGTTGTGTATGATGATACTAATGCAATAGAAGAAGATGGCGTTAAATATTTAAAGACGGACAGAAAAGCAACTATTACGATTACAGAGGCTAATTTTGATCCTGCGCGAGTGGAAGTTTATGTCACAGCAAAGAAATATAATGGTGATGATATTGCGGTTGACGATTATGAGGGATATCTGAAGAATCCGGCAAACTGGGGAAATAATGGAGATGTACATGTAGCAGAGATAACTTTTAAAGATGCTGCCAATTATACATTTGATATTAAGTGTACAGATTTGGTGAATTTAAAATCAGGTGAGCGTACAATTGATAGATTTGCAATTGACAGGGAAGCTCCTAAAGATTACCAAATTGAGTATTCGAATCCGGTAGGGAAAAAGATTCTCGAGACGATTACATTTAATATAATAAACAGATTATTCTTCGGTAATGAGGCAGCTGTTACAATAACAGCTAAAGATGAGATATCAGGAATAAAGAAATTCGTATATTCAGTGTCTAATGAAGATGCTGATAACCCAGATAATGTTGTGATTAGTAATAAAGAAGTATATGCGGATGTAAATAATACTGATTTCACAATTGGTAAAGATGGTACAGTAAGCTATACATTTAAGATTCCGGCACAGGCTAATGGCAAAGTATCATTTACAGCATATGATTATTCTGGTAATCCGGATGATGGTTCAATAGGAAAGACGGATAATAATATAGTTATTGTTGATGAAATCAGTCCCAAGGTAAGTGTTGAATATACTGGTGATCTTATAGAGAAGTATAATTCAAAGAATATCTATGATGGTTCAGTGACAGCACAGATAAAGATTGACGAGATGTACTTCTATGAAGAAAATGTTAGAATTTCGGCTACTAAAGACGGCGTTGAAACTAATGATTTCCAAAAGGAATGGGCTGGAAAAGACGCTGATGGGAAATACATATGTAATGTAACATTCACGAATGATGGTGACTATACATTAATTATTGATTACCCTGATATGTCCGGTAACTACATGATTGTCAATGGTGAGCAGACAGATAAAGATAAGCCATATGTATCGGACGTATTTTCAATTGATACAACCAGACCAGTTGTAAGTGTTTCTTATGATAAATATAATGGAAACAATATATATGTTCCAGACAGAACAGCTACAGTAAAGGTTACAGAAAGAAACTTCAGACCAGATGAAATAGAAACTGATATTACAGCGGTAGATATTTCAGGTAACAATGTGTCATATTCTGTACCAGACATTAAGAATATGGCATCATGGAGAAAGTCAGATAGTGAGGCGGACACATGGCTTGCAGACATAGTCTTTAATACGGATGCGGTATATGGATTTAGTATATCTTATAATGATATAGCTAAGAATACGGCAGAATATATGAATGGCGGCAATGAAAAATATGATACATATCCAGAAGATAATTTCACAGTTGTTAAATCAGGTCCATCAGATTTAAAGATTGTAAGTATAAGCAGTAACTATAAGAATACATGGAATAGAATTCTTAGTGCTGTAACATTTGGATATTATTCATATCAGGACGAAGTTACAGTTACTATTCAGGCAACTGACAGAATTTCAGGTGTTGATTATTTTGATTGGGAATATAACAGAGAAGCAGGTGCTTCTACAGATGATGTTGAGAAATTAACAGGAAGAATTAACAGCAATAACATTACATATTCATCTGATAAGGGAATTGCAACAGCAAGCTTTACAATCGCTGCAAATGCTGTTAATTATCAGCAGATACGAGGCTATATAAGCCTTACTGCTTATAATAATGCAGGAGTTTCAAGTAATTATTCTGATGATAGTACGGTTGTAATCATAGATACGATTGCACCTGAGAGAACAGTAACATATTCTCCAGCAAAGCAGGTAGCAGATTCAGTTATGTATTATGATGGTACTGTCAATGCAAGATTTGAAGTTAAAGAGGCTAATTTCTATCCGGAAGATGTCAAAGTATCTGTTAATGATCAGATAAGAAATCTTTCATGGAACAGAGCAGAGAATCAGGATACATGGTATGCAGATATGAGCATATCAGGTGACGGAGATTATGTTATAAGAATGACATATATTGACCGTTCTGATAATGTAATGAAGGAATATGTGTCAGATAAGATTGTTGTTGACACTATTAATCCGGTTATTAATGTGGCATATACTAACAGTAATGTCATTAATAATATTGACGGTAATAAGATATACGACAGCAATCAGACAGCAGTTATTACAGTTAATGAACATAATTTCAGGGCATCAGATATCAATATTAATATGACAGCAGAGGATATCAATGGAAATTCTATTGGTATACCGGATTATTCATCATATTTAAAGAATGCTGACAACTGGAGTAATTCAGGAGATATTCATACGGCACAGATAACATTTTCAACAGATGCTGATTATTCATTAGATATCAGTTATACCGATATGGCAGGAAGAACAACTGGAAATTATTCAACAGATTACTTTACAGTTGATAAATCTTCCCCATATGACCTTTCTGTTTCATACAGTTCAAGTATTATAGATACAGTTCTTCAGGCGATAACGTTTGGATTCTATAATGCTTCTGTTGATGTTACAGTTGAAGTAAGAGATGATATATCTGCAATAAACAGAATTGAATACGATTATAGCAGGGATAATGCAGCAAGTGGAATTAATTCTGAACAGATTGCAGCTGCAATTGACAGTTCAGATTTAACACAGACTGGAAATACTGCTACAGTACAGTTCAGTATTCCTCAGAATCAGGCAGTACAGCTCAACGGTACTATGTATCTGGTTGCATATGACAATGCTGGCAATAATACTGATTATGATGATGCCAGAAGAATAGTAGTAGATAATATAGCACCTAATGCTACAGTAACATATAGTGATCCAGTTCAGAATTACAATGGTGTAGCATATTATGCTGGCGATATTGAAGCAACGATAACAGTTAATGAGGCAAACTTCTATTCAGAAGATATGGTTATAAATGTTTCTAATGATGGCGCTGCGTATCCAGTTAATCCACAGTGGTCAGATGTTGATGCTGATACACATGTAGGCACATTTACAATCAGTGGAGATGGGGACTATTATGTTTCAATCAGCTATACGGATAAGTCTTTGAATGTAATGGAGAATTACACATCAGACCAGATGACAATTGATACACAGATACCAACTGTAAGTATAAGTAATATTAAGAATAATTCAGCTAATAAGGATTCTAGATATACATTTACAATTACATCCAGCGATACTAATTTCGATGTATCAGGATTTACACCTGTACTCAGGGCAGTAGTAAAAGATGCATCAGGAAATTATTCAATCAGGGAAGTATCACTTGGTACGGTTAATGAAGTAGAAGCTGGTAAGACATATTCATTCACAGTTGATAACCTGGACGAAGATGCAGTATATACATTGACATGTGTAATAAGAGATTTGGCTGGTAATGAGTATAGTAAGGTATTACTTGATGACGGTCAGGAATATGACAATGTTGTATTCTCAATAAACAGAAATGGATCTACATTCTCTGTTGATAATTCAACAGAGACATTACTTAATAATTATTATGTTTATGAAGTAAACAAAGATGTAGTTGTATATGAAACTAATGTCGATCCAATTAATAATTACAAGGTAAAGCTTAATGGTAATGAGCTTAGAGAAAATACTGATTATACAACTACAATGACTGACAATGTGGATGAATGGGCAATCAGAACATATAATATCAATAGAAATCTGTTCAGTGATGAAGGTGAGTATAAGATAGTTGTTGAATCAACGGATAAGACGAATACTTCAGCTTATAGTGATGTAAAGAATATGAATATATCATTTACTGTTGATAAAACAGCCCCAATTCTGACAGTCAGTGGACTTGAGAATGGTGGAAGATATCAGAATACAGAGCAGGAGGTAACAGTTCTTGCTACAGATGATGGAGGTAGTCTGAACAGCTTTAAAGTAGAAGTGTTTGATTCATCAAATAATCCTGTATCAGGTGATGGTGTGAGATTTGATAAATCTGGAGAAGAATTAACACAGTATCTTGCATCAAATGATGGAAAGATAACTTTCACAGTACCAGAAGGCTTATCACAGAATGTTGTACTTACATGCAGCGATGCAGCTGTACATGAGGATGGTTCAACTAATGTAACGGTTCAGCAGTTTACTAAGATAACTGTATCACCAAGTGGAATGGTAATGTTCTATGCTAATAAACCATTATTCTATGGAATTATTATTGCTGGAGTATTAGTCATTTCAGGTGGAGCATTTTGTATTGTGCTGAAAGTTCGCAAATCAAAAGTTAAATAAAATCTGATTATGATTATGGCTGGCACACGAATATTTAATGGTGTGTCAGCTTTTTTGAGGTAACTAATGAAAAGGAAAGTAGTAATAGCTGGGGTAATCACAGATATATTAGTAATGTTAAGCTGCTTATTAGTATTAATTAATCAGCCAGTTAACAATCTTGATGAGTTATGGAATTATAATTTTTCAAGATGTATGTATAAAGGAATGTTTCCATATAGGGACTTCAGTATGATAACCATGCCGCTTAGTCCGTTGCTGGTATCACTGGTAATGCATGTGTTTGGGGATAATCTTATAATATATAGATTGAGTGGCGTTGTTTTATATGTTCTTATAGCAACGGTTATTTATAACATTTTTAATAAACTTTTAGATAGCAGATACATAATATCGGCGTGTTTTACTGTAATGATTATGATGCTTATATTATCAGATTATAGGTATGATTATAATTATATGAATATGTTATTGATACTGATTATCATGCTAATCAGTTCATGCTATGCTGATTCTTATAAGCAGGCAATGTTGCTTGGAGTGCTTTCTGGATTGACGATTTGTGTTAAGCAGACAACAGGAATGTGTGTTATTGCAGCTAATATAATAGTATCTTATATCATGTATAGAAAATCTGAATATAACATAGGGAAAGCAGTTGTAAGATGTGTGGCAGGTATTATTCCAGGGATGATTCTGGCTGGATACATTATTATGACTGGATTGATGGCAGATTTTATCCAGTATTGTATAAAAGGAGTTGCAACATTTAACAATAAAATCTCTTATATTCAGTTTTTGCTATCGTCTCCATTTAATATGCTTATGGGGATAATTTTTCCGCTTATTATAATATGGCTCATTTATAAAAGTGTAATTATGAAAAGTTTACACATAATTTCATGCTTAATATATGCATTTGCAGGGTGTATAGTTATGTACCCGATAATGGATAATTACCATTTTGTTATAGGTGCAGTTCCTGTATTGATTATGCTTTTAGGAATGCAGAACTTTAAGAAGTCAGGTAATATGGAGAATTTTATATGTGTTTTAGTTTCATTGGCTATGATTATAATATCAACGCAGCTCGTTTATCCTAAAGGAACTTATATAAGAAGTCAGTTGCCTGTATATAAAGGATTACATATATCCAGTGAATTAGAAAATCATATTGCTAATGTGGATAATTATATAATGACAGCTTTGGAAAAAGGTGAAAATGTATATATAATAGATTCGTCGTCGTCAGTATATTCAATACCAATAAATAAATACACGAAAGACATTGATATGTTATTAATTGGAAATATAGGTGGAAAGAGTGTTATGGACTTTGATATTGACTACGAGAATTCGAAATTTATGTTAAAGTCGGATGTTACACAGTTAAACTGGCAGTTTGATAAGAAATGGTATGATACATTTAATACACAGTTAAAAAAAACAGGGGAGGAATACGGCTTTGACATTTTTGAAAAAGAAAATTGAAAATCTTACAGCAATTCAACTGTTTAAAGCAATGCTTTTTGTATCTGTAATCGGCATCACATTATTCTGTTTTTCGGAAGGAATATGCGGTAATGATTTCTGGTGGCATATAAAGGTGGGAGAATGGATTACAAATCATAGAAAAATACCGGTAACAGATATATTTTCATGGTATGGAACATCTAATAAAATACCTTGGACAGCACATGAATGGTTGTCGGATGTGATTTATTATCTGATATTTAAGATATCTGGTTCAATGGGAATTTATATTGTTTCTGTAGCTTTGGCATTGTTAATGGAATGGTTATTATATAGAAAGTCAAGAGAATTTTTTGACCAGAATGTATTGATTAGTGGATTATTTTTTGTTTTGTATGCAGTGGTTACAAGTATTTTTTTCTATGGAAGACCACATATGATAAGCTTTTTCTTATTATACTTCGAGTTAGATTGTTTGTATTCATTTTATGATGATGAAAAGAGTCAGAAAATATTTTTGATTCCGTTAATTGCCTGCATATGGAGCAATATACACGGAGGTTCATCTAATCTTTCTTATATATTATGTATAATATTTCTATTGTGTGGAGTATTAAATATTAAATGGGGCTGTATAGAGTGTATAAGGAAATCAAAAGAATATTTTATAAAAATGGGATGCATAACTATTAGTTCAATTTTGGCAATTTTAATTAATCCAATTGGTTATAAAGTACTTGCATATCCATATTCAAGCATGGCTGATAAATTTCAGCTTTCAGTAATATCTGAATGGGCACCACCAGATGCAAAGAATATAGGAAATCTTGTATTATTTTTCCTGCCAATAGTTTTATTTTTGTTATGTATGTTTGCAGAGAAAGAAATTATAAGATTAATCGACCTTATAATAATGGGACTTTTTGTATTATTGTTTTTCAGAAGCTTACGATTTATTGCTTTATGGTATATAGTCGTTCCGTTCTGTGGTTTCAGATATCTGATTTCATGCAGATTAAAAGAAGTGAAGAAGATTTGCCATAAATTATGTATAATTGCGTTTACAGGTGTGCTTATAATACCATCAATAACGAGCATAAGCACAATAAAAGACACATACAAAAAAGGAATGCTTATAAGTAAAGCCTTGGATAGTGATATGGTTGAAGTAGTAAAAAGAGAAAATCCCCAGAGAATATATAATGATTATAATTATGGGGAAACCCTGATATATAATGATATAAAAGTATTTGTTGACGCAAGGGCAGATTTATACATTACAGATAATCTTTTAAGAGATGCCATAGCCCTTATGCAGCTTACGACAACTGATTCGGCAAATCTTGAATTTAATGCAGAGGATATGATATCGAAATATGATTTTGACGGGTTCATATTAGAGAAGACCAGACCATTATATACATATCTTAGAAGTCATCAGGACAGGTATATTCTCGTTGCCGAAAATGGTAAGAGCGGGTATTTTAAAACTGTAAAATAACAATGGTAATGTTAAAAAATACATATTACAACAGCCCGTAGAAGCAGATTCTACGGGCTGTTGTAATTAATAGTCGTACAGATATAATAATCAATTATGCATATTTTTAACAATTGTCTCTTCATCGTAATCAGGGGCAGTTTCTGTGACAGCCTTATATATAGGCTCGATTTCTGCTACATCTTTTTCTAATTCCGATGCAATTGTTGAAAGCGGTTTGTTTTTCTTGACTTTCTTTACTATCAGGCTGATTGTATTCTGCAACTTAACTTCGTCAATAATCTCAGCCATGACCTCAGCCTTGACTTCTCCCTCCAGTTCCTTCCTGACTTCAGCCTTTACCTCATCCCTGCACATTTCCTTAGCCTCTTCAAACAGAGTTTTTCTGGTCTTTTCCTCATCATAATCATATATAC
>ERZ780148.591-NODE-591-length-29739-cov-6.478844_pt1 | contig 29739 bp, 28 predicted proteins | sample MGYA00510984_ERZ780148 | MGnify/ENA primary metagenome ERZ780148 (study PRJEB29588, sample SAMEA2160902) | human gut metagenome | biome: human gut; feature: human-associated habitat; material: faeces | place: Denmark | collected 2008/2010 ...
TGTGAAGCTGTGCGTAACAATATGGCTATTGAGTATAGCCTTATTGATTGAAGCCGATAAAATAGCCCAAAATCAAACGCCAAAAAATAGCCGCACCGCAGAGGTAAATGGCGGCAACGAAAGAAGGAGGTATTCTACTATGAGTGAGGTAAACGGCAAGACGCTCTCCATTTCCTTTAGGATAGACGAGGGGGTAATCGAACACAACAACAGAATTTTCATTGCCAAGAATGTGGACGGAGAACGGGTACAGGATAACATTACCTACTGCCGACAGGACATCAGAGAAAAGTATGACGAGCTTTTTGGACAGGCTCTCGCAGAGTACAATGCTCGGCAGAAACAGTCAAGCCGCAGAATACTCGACTACTACGAACATCTGAAGAAGTCCTCAAAGGGCAAGCCCTACTATGAGATTGTAGTTCAGTTCGGTGATATGGATAGCTGCGGTCAAGGGCCGGGTAAGCTCGGGACAGGTTCTGTCTGGTAAGAAGCCAAACTTATGCTTGACGATTATATGAGTCGTGGATTTCAACATGGTTAATTATTGTGGAAATGCTTAAGTGATATGTCAGCGGAATAGATATCTAGAAAGCTACTATTGAGAGCGGGCGGGTGGGTAAATTAATTATTTTACTATAACATCAAAATTCATATAAAGCAATTGACAAATAGATATATAATGTGTTATAATTATTATGAGTTATTATGCTTTGTGATTTGAAGGGAATTGTTATGAACAGGATAGACGTATTAAAACAACTTGTTAACCATTTTTCGGAAAATGAAAAAGAGTATAAGAAGGATACATATAACGAGCATTCCTGCAGAGATGAATTTATAAATCCATTTCTCGAAATTCTCGGATGGGATGTTGCGAACAAAAATGGGCTTGCTCCTCAGTTTAGAGAGGTTATTGCCGAATATCACGCTAACTCAAATGACCGTCCCGACTATTCCCTTACTTTGAGAGGCGTAGCTAAATTTTTCGTTGAAGCAAAAAAGCCTCATGTTGATATAACAAGAGATCCACTTCCCGCAATCCAAACAAGAAAATACGGCTGGAATGCTAAGCATAAGATAGCTGTACTTACAAATTTTGAGTATTTTATCATATATGATACAACTACTGTTCCTGATGAAAATGATGGTTGTGGCGTTTCACGTTATCGGGTTTATCATTATTCAGAGTATGTTGATAAAATCGATGAAATCGCTGAACTTGTGTCACGGGAATCTGTTTATAGCGGTAAGTTTGATAAATATTTTTGTGAGACATTTACCGGTACAGGAAGTCACAGGCAGCAGGTCGATACATTATTCCTGTCACAAATCAACGATTGGCGCATTGCGCTCAGCAACGAACTCTATTCAAAAGGCGGCAGATATTCTTCCTTAGATGTGCTTAATGATGTTGTCCAGGAGTTTATCAACCAGATTGTTTTTATTAGAATATGTGAAGACAAGAACCTCCCCCTTTATCATCACTTAAAGGACACAATCACTGATATAGACACGCTTCATAAAGAACTGGAGCGTCTTTTCCGTGAAGCTGATAAACGCTATAATTCAGGTATGTTTTCAGGGGATTATATCATATTTGACCTAAACAACCATATTATTGCTGATATTATAAAGGGACTGTATTATCCTCAAAGTCCATATATGTTCAATATCATTGAACCTAATATGCTTGGAAAGATATATGAAATGTTCCTTACTGAGCAGCTTACCATTCTTGAAAACGGGAAGGTCGGTCTGGCACAGAAAAAGGAATGCCTAAATCGTTCCGTTGTAACCACCCCTACTGAAATTGTTAAATATATGGTCGAAAAGACGCTTTCTCGCCTGTGCGCTGGCAAAACACCTGACGAAATTTGTAAACTTCATATTGCCGATATTGCTTGTGGTTCTGGAGTATTTCTTGAAGAGGTGTTTCAGTATCTGCAATCATATTGCATTGAGTGGTATATCCAAAATGATAAGTCACACCTTATTGAAATAGACAACGGCGGATATAAGCTTCCGCTTGAGGAAAAGAAAAAGATACTATGTTCTTGTGTATTTGGTGTTGATATTGATATCCACGCAGTTGAAGTAGCCAAATTTTCGCTGTTGATTAAACTGATTGAAGACGAAACATCACCATCTGTAAAATCCGTTTCGCCTATATTGCCTGACCTCAGTGCAAATATTCTCCACGGCAATTCATTAGTGAGTGATAATGAATTGCAAGGCATCAAATATACCTCCGAACAGCTTATTGATATAGTGCCTTTTAATTGGAACGAGATGAATATCAGCGAATTTGACGCTATTATAGGCAATCCTCCGTATGTTACAACAGAAGACATACATGCCCTTATTCCCGCAGCTGAATTTGAGATATACAAGAAGAAATATAAAACGGCGCACAAACAATTTGACAAGTATTTTATCTTTATTGAAAGAGCTTTGCAGAAAACAAAAGAAAAAGGATATATTTGTTATATTGTTCCAAACAAGTTTTTTAAAATCGGTGCCGGAATGAGGTTGCGAGAATATATTGCAAGAGGAAAGTATTTGGTGAGCCTTGATGATTTCGGTGCGGCACAGTTGTTTGAAGATAAGACAATTTACAGTTCTATCATTTTAATGCAGAATAAACCACAGGAAAGCTTTCGCTATACCAATGTTGACTCTGCAAATAATCTGTGGATTGGCAACCCAACAGATAGCATCGAATTAAAAACTGAAATGCTTGACGAATTGCCGTGGAAGCTTACATCCGACTTTGAATTATTAGAAATTCTTAAGAACATTGAGTACGTTTCATCTCCTCTGGAACACTTTGCAGAAATATTCAATGGAATTCAGACAAGCGCTGAAAGGCCACAGCCAATATATTGGTTTTCAGGTGATGAAATACTGGACGAGAAAGATGATACTATCACTGTCAAGAAGGAAGATAAAACATATTCTATTGAAAAGGCAATATTAAAGCCATATTTTAAGCCGACAAAGAAAGCTGAGAAAGGCTTGACTACGTACAACCGTTTATCTACTGATAAGAAAATCATATTTCCTTATGATGGTGAAGGTCATCTTATTCCAATAGATGACATGAAAGAAAAGTATCCAGGCGCATATGCTTATCTCTTGGATTTTTATGACAGACTTGTACCCAAATGCGTGTCAAGTACGGGCATTCGTGATGTTTCCAATGCAACCGCTGAAACCTGGTATCAGTATGGAAGAACACAGGCATTAACAGCATTTATTAATACTCCGAAGCTGATTGTAAAAGTGATGGCTAAGGATAATCCTATGTATGCTTTAGATAATGATGATATGCTTATTGCATCCGGCGGTACAGCGGGATATTGCGCTATTGCTAAAAAGTCAGGAAGCAAATATGAGCTTGAATATATTCAGGCATGGCTTAGTAATTCATATACCGAGAAGATATTCAATATTGTTGGTAGTGACTTTGAAGGCGGTTTTACTGCAAGAGGCACTTCAGTTCTGTCTGCTCTGCCGTTTGTAGATTTGGATTTTGACAACCCAAAACAAAAGGCTATCTATGATAGAGTTGTTGAAGCCAGCAGAGAAGTGTACGCTATCAACGAGAAGCTCAGTCAAAATCCTTCTAAGCAAATTGAAACAACATTAAAACGTCAAAAAGCTGCACTTATCCAAGAGCTTGAAGAGCTAATCTCTCGTGTTTACAGACTTGATTTTTAATTAAAGGGTGATGATTATGAAACTCAAGAAGGACAGTTCTGAACAAAAATTGAGAGGAGCATATTATACTCCATTGCAGCTTGCTAATGCAATGGTGAGTCTCGTTGCATCCCAAAACACCACCAGTGTATTAGAGCCGAGTTGTGGTGATGGTGTGTTTCTTGATAGCCTTACAGCTTTAGGTATGCTTGAAAGCATTACTAATGTTACTGCTGTTGAAATCGAATCTGAGGAAGCTGAAAAAGTTAGCAATAACTTTAAGGATGATTCTAATGTTTGTGTTTATAATGAAGATTTCTTTGATTTCTATCAGCGTATTTATGGCAAAAGAACTTATGATTTGATTTTAGGCAATCCTCCATACATAAGATATCAATATCTTACCGAGGAACAACGTGAAATGCAATCAAACATTCTCACATCCCACGGTATGAAATCGAACAAGCTGATAAATGCCTGGGTGGCTTTTCTTGTTGCTTGCGTTCAGCTCCTTTCTGATAACGGTAGAATTGCCTTCGTTATCCCTGCCGAGATACTGCAAGTAGCTTACGCAGAGGATTTAAGATTATTTCTCTCAAATCAGCTTTCAAAGATTACTCTCCTAACATTTGAACAGCTGGTATTCCCTGATATTGAACAGGAGATACTTGTATTTATTGGAGAAAAAGGCAGAGAAGAAAAAGGCATTAGAATTATTGAGCTAAGCGATCTTGAAGACTTCAGCAAGCTTGATTTGAATGCCAATGGATTTCAGAAGCTTAATCACGTTAAAGAAAAATGGACAAAATATTTTGTATCAGCGGAGGATATAAAAGTAATACAGTCTATTCGTGATGACAAGAGATTTACAAGATTTTCAAGTCTGGCACTTATTAATGTAGGCATTACCACTGGTAATAATTCATATTTCTCGATAGACAAAGAAACTGCGGATAAGTATGAACTATCATCAGTTTCGCTTCCTCTAATTGGGAGAAGCTCTCATGCGCATGGAATTTATTTCACGGATACTGACTGGCAGGAGAATATACAAGCAGGCAAGCGAGCTATGCTTATTAGTTTTCCCGATATACCTTTTGACGAATATCCTGAAAAGCATAAAGACTATATAAAACGTGGCGAAATCAACGAAGAACACAAGGGATATAAATGCTCTATTCGTGACAGATGGTATATTGTGCCGTCAGTCTGGGCACCTGACGCTTTCTTCCTCAGGAGGAATAATCTGTATCCGAAATTTGTACTTAACAGATGCAGTGCAGTTTCAACGGATACTATGCATCGGATTAAACTCAATGAGGGTGTAGATAAGGAAAATGTGCTTTTGTCATACTATAACAGCATTTCATTTGCATTTACTGAAATATGCGGACGAAGCTATGGTGGAGGTGTCCTTGAAATCCTTCCTAGCGAAGTTGGAAACATAATGTTACCAATTATTAATAGCCTAAACAAATCCTTAAGAGAAGATTTGCTGAATAGACTTGATAGTATTATTCGCAACGACGAAGATATTGAAAAAGCTCTTGACCTTGTGGATCAAAAGCTGTTAGTTGAAGTATTGGGCATAGAAAAAGAGGTCTGCATTTCATGTCGTAAGATTTGGAGAAAAATGCAAAAACGCAGACTTGGAAGAGGGTAGTATAATGAGTGAGAGTAAGGGTGTAATTTACATATTAACAAATCCGTCATTTCCTGAGTATGTTAAAATCGGATATGCCGATGATATGAACAAAAGACTGAAACAACTAAATCGTAGTGAGTGTATTCCTTTTGCGTTTAGGGTTTATGCTATCTATGAGGTTAGTTCCAGGTTATCTGATTTAAAGATTCATTCAATTATTGACAAGCTAAATCCAAATTTGAGATCAGTTGAAAGCTTTGATGGTAAGCAACGTATCAGGGAATTTTATGCCATGTCCCCAGAAGACGCCTACTCTATTTTAGAGGCTATTGCAGAAATACATAATTGCACTGATAAATTAAAACTGATTGCACCAAATGCAGAGGAACAACAGGCGGAAGAAATTGCCCAGGATATTGATACTGAAAGCACAGAGCGTGCATCAAATTTCTCCTTTAGCAAATGTCAGATACCCATTGGTTCAAAGATAGAATTTTGCGATAACCCAAGTATAACAGCGATAGTAGTTGGAAATAGAAACGTTGAATACAACGGCGAAACAATGTCGTTAACCGCTCTCGCCAAACTCCTCACTGGTGTTAAATACGCAATTGCTGGTCCAAAGTACTTCAAATATAAAGGCGAGTTTTTGAATGATATAAGGCATAGGCTCGGGGTTTGAAATTATTTGTGACAAGGTTATCTAATAATACCATACAATACTATCCAATAGGAGGTATATATGAAAATCATATCTTTATTCAATAACAAAGGCGGAGTTGGAAAGTCTACTTTAACTACGGGGGATTTTCAATTGATGCTAAGCTGATAATGGGTGCTACATATAGCACCGACGACTTTTCTTTTCAAATCTGAAACAAAAAATCGCTGTCTGCTCATCTGCACTGCTCCATATTGTGCAGACAGCACAAAAAGCCCCCTATGGTAAAAAATCAAGCAAAGAACTGACTTCGCAATTCAAGCGGAGTCAGCCTTGTTTTTAACTGAATACGCTGATGGTTGTAAAAGTAGATATAATCATCAATCAAATGCCGAGCTTCCGAAAAAGAATTTAGTTTTGTACGGTAAATGCATTCGGTTTTAAGAATTGAGAAAAAGTTTTCCGCCAAAGCATTGTTATATGGGTTGCCGCGACTTGACATTGACTGTGTAATGCCGTATAATTGAGTTAGGTTGAAATACGAATGCGAAGTGTATTGAATACCTTGGTCACTGTGGAGTTGCAGCCCTGCGGTGACCTTCTCCTTTTTCTTGGCAGCTTTAATCGTATTCAGAACTAAATTGACATCTTGTGAAGTTGCGGTCTTGTGTGCAACAATGCTGTTATCAAATAGATCTCTGATGATTGAAAGATAAAGGACACCCTGCTTGGTGTGAATGTATGTAATATCCGTAACCCATTTCTGATTGGGTCTGTCAGCATGAAAATCTCTGTTCAGCAGATTTTCATATCTGTGGCATATAGTGCTGTAATAGCGGTATTTCTTTCTTCTGACAACCGAGAGTAGATTGTATTTTTGCATAACACGCAGAACAGTTTTAGGATTGTGATGAATACCATTTCTGGAAAGCCACATCTGAACTCTGCGGTATCCATAAGTCTTTCCGCATTTATTTTGACATTCCTTTATCTTTTCTGCAAGCGGTAAATCCTTTTCAGGCTTGTCCATTCTTGAAACAAATCCGTAATATCCGCTTCGTGAAACACCGAAAAATCTGCACATTTCACATATGGTATAACTGTTCCGGTGACGATATATTACCCGATATTTTACACTTGTTTTCACTTCCTTTCTATAAGCAAGAGAAAATCCCGCAGCAGTTCATTCTCCATTTCAAGCTGTTTTATGCTACAATCCTTGCGTGCGATTTCATATTCTAGTTGCGCTGTTTTGCCCAGCCTCTGTACAGAGGCTGTCAAAGTTGCTGCATTCTGCTTTTGCGTGCTTTTATTATGCCTTTTAAGATATCCTTTGATTTGCTCTTTGCTGAATCCAAGCCGTTCACCGATCTGTCGGTGCGTCAGTCCTTGCTTCTTTAGTTCCAGTATCTCTTTTTCGTATTCTTTGATGTGTCTGTATTTCCTTGGCATAGACATCCCTCCTATGGTTCCTATTATACCATAGGAGGGCGCTTTTTTCCATGTCCGTTTTTACTGGTCTTGTGCAATCCGAGCGGGCGGCGATTTTCTATTCCTGTTCAGTTTGTGGCGGTAGGGATTCAATTAAGAAAATTAGTTGAAAAAAGTGGAAATGTGTGATATAATGATTTTATAGACTGATTAAGGCTTTGGAGGTTCAAGAATGAAAATGTACAGATTGATTGGCACTGACGGAAAAGAATACCTTTCGGAAACTCCGGGCACTTTAGGTGGAAATACTGAACGAAAAGTATATGGACGCCTTGATTGTCCGTCTGCTCTTTCCTCTATCAAGCGGTTTCCAGGGAGTTACGAAAAATCCCGTGTCTTTTTTGCCGATGAAAAAACAGCCCTTGCCGCATGATACCGTCCGTGTGGTAATTGTCTGCGAAAGCAATATCAAGAATACAAAGAGAACCCTCAAAAGTTTCGTGAGAAATTTGGTTTATAACATTCTTAAGGGGCACCTCGGTCTGCTCCTTTTTTCATATATTATTCGAGCCGAAAGCAGATTACAAATAGAACACCACGTCATACTAACGACCTAATAAATGCAAGGTGCTACATATAGCACCACAAGCTACTCCCGAAGCTGTGAACAGTTTCGGGAGCGTTTTCTTTTATACGGTGGTTTCTTCCGATTTAAGAGGATTTCTTTTTCAGTCGTGGTAAAGCGGTTGAACTACTTGATGAAGCAAATGTTAAGTTAATCCGGACAACCGGAAGAAAAATGGCTAAAAAAAGGGGGTATATGAAAGAAAAGTACTTTGAAATTTACAGATTTCAATGGTATAATATAATTAGTTTAGGGACTAGCCAAAAGGATATGCCCCGAACACTAACAGCTCTTTGACAATTTAACGAGCAAGCACAAAACGCTGTATCCATGTGGTGCGATGACTTTCTGTTGCAGGAATTTCCGATAGTTTGCACATACCCGTCGTGAAATAATATAGTCATAAGGACTTTGAGGGCGAGAGTTTGCAAAGGAGAATGGAGCAATCAGCCGAAAAGCTAACGCAAGCCGAGTAGTAAAGAAACGAGCAGCAAGAATTCCATACCGATACGGTAATAATGATACTTCCGGCGACGGCTGTCCCATAGGAATGGGCAGAGGTGAAACTCCTATGCGTAGGCTGCGTGATTGCCTACGGCTTGCTTTAACAGCCAACAGAGTATAACAAAAGGGCGGCTGTTCTGAACAACCGCCCTTTTTATAGTATGTTTACACAAATGAGTGTTATTTGTGTGGTGCAACACGATGTTGCATAGTGTTCGCCAAAAATGCGGCAGGCAGAAGCTGCCCCCAGAGGACGCCGCATAACCAAGCGAACACAATGCTACATATAGCACCTTTAGATTTCTATATTCTGTATTTAACATTCCTTTGTGTAAGCAAATTGTATGATTTTGAAAGGAGCTGCTAATGGAAATCAATATCAAGAAATCCGAAGCTGTTCGGCAAATGGATACAGATGAAGTAACCATTGGTCAGACAACATATGTTGTGAGAACAAACGCAAAGAGTGTTCCAACGGCTTTTGTTAAGAAAACTGTGCAGAAAATGCTTTTCGACGCTTTAAAGCAAAAAAGTTAGAAAATCTATGGACAAGCCGCTCTCGCCGTGCTATAATATAGATAATGAGAACGAAAGTTCTCATAGACTGCGACAGCAGTCGGCTGCGAATGCAGCCATCTATATTTCAAGGTTCACTCAGCCGTCCAAATCTTTGATTTGGGAAACGGCGAGTGGTTCTTATAATATAAAATAAGGTATGGAACTGCGTTTTGTTCAAGCGGCGAGAGGAGGATAATTATGAACTTGAACGACGCAACAACCGCAAGCATTGGAGTAACTGCTCTCTACTGCCGTTTAAGCTGTGATGATGATAACGAGGGCGAAAGCCTTTCAATCGAAAATCAGAAGAAATTGCTTACGCAGTATGCAGATGAAAAAGGCTTTTTCAACACACGATTTTACGTTGATGACGGTATTTCGGGAACGACTTTCGAACGTGACGGCTTCAAAGCTATGATGAACGATGTTCAGAGTGGCGAGGTCAAAACGGTGATAGTCAAGGATATGAGCCGTTTTGGACGAGATTACATTCAAGTAGGCTTGTACACCGAGATACTTTTTCCGCAGAACAACGTCCGTTTTATAGCTATAAACGACAGCTACGACAGCGTAAACGGTGACAATGACTTCATTCCGTTCAAGAATATTATGAACGAATGGTACGCAAAGGACACAAGCAAGAAAATCAAGGCGATCAATCGGGCAAAGGCACGGGCAGGCGAACATCTCACATCAAATGTGCCGTATGGTTACATCAAAAATCCCGATAATCCAAAGCAATGGATAATCGACGAAGAAGCAGCCGAGATTGTTCGGGAGATATATCAGCTTTGTTTGCAAGGATTAAATATGTTTCAAATAGCAAACCGCCTTTGCGAAAGACGGATACTAATTCCCACGGCTTATAAGTCGGTTCACGGAGTTGTCAATCGCAAGTTTGCAGAGGACACAAAATTCTCTTGGAATAGCGATACGGTATCTCGCATTCTAGCCAATCGTTGCTATGCAGGCGATACTGTGAACGGGAAAACCACGAAGAAGTCCTTTAAGATAAAGAAGCGTATTGATGTATCGCCCGATGAATGGCAAATCGTTCCCGACACACACGAAGCAATAATTGACCGTGACACTTGGGAGTTAGTACAGACAATCCGGCAAGGCAGACGGCGTAATGTAAGGCACAACTATCAGATACCGATTTTGTCGGGACATCTGTTCTGTGCTGACTGTGGTAGCAAGCTCTACTATGTTAAACCGCCGAAACAGGCTGAATATTACTGCTGTGCAGGATACCGCAAGCGCAAGGGCTTTTGCACGGGACATCACATCAGAGCGGACGTTGTGGAACAGCTTCTGATACGGCAAATCAACAGCATAATGGTGTATGTTTCGGAGTACGAGGACGAGTTTATTCGTCAAGTAATGGAGCTAGGAACAGCCGAACATCTCAAACAGACCAATTCGCTGAAGAAAACCATTGACACATCGAAGCGGCGTATTGAACAAATCGACAGCGTAACCTCTCAACTTTACGAGGACAAGGTTGTCGGGGAGATCACCGCCGAAATGTTCACGAAGCTCTCGGCAAAGTACATAGCAGAGCAGGAAGAACAGAACGCTGCTTTGAAAGCGGCTCAAAAGGAGCTTGCGGCTCTTGAAGCGAAGAAAACCGATACGACAAAGTTTATCGACTTGGTAAGGAAATACTCGCAAATTACTGAGCTTACCCCGCAAATCCTCAACGAGTTTATCGACAAAGTGACCGTTCATCAAGCCGTAAAGGTTGACGGGAAATGCCGACAGGATATTGAGGTTTACTTTAATGGTGTCGGGCAGATTTTGCCTGACGCAGAAAAAAAGCCCGAAACAACCGAGTGAACGGTCATTTCGGACTTTAGCGGGATTATATATCCCTAAACTACCCTCGCGTAGGAGCGGGGGACTTTTTTAATTCGGAATTCAGAATTCGTAATGCGGAATTATGGTGCGCGTTTCGCGCGGAATTTCAAATTGCTGCGAATTGCTTGGTTGAATCTTCAGGATAGCCGGCTTTTTATTCAATATCCAGATCCTCGAGAAGCCTGCTGACTTCCGTAAGACCTCTCAGGCGGATACCCTCTTTGAGCAGGGCAGCGTCTGCGGGGTTTACGTCGGCTATCGGGGTGGAGTACTGCGCGATAGGCTCTGTGCCGTCGTCCGAGAAAAGCGCTATGCTTCCGTTGTATTCCCTGAGCACATAGCAGGAAAGCTGCGCCGCGGTCTGCTCGGCGGCTTCCAGGACGCTCCCGGCAGCCGAAGCAACATACGCCGCGCTGCCTCCCACAAGGGTCAGAGCTATCAGACCTCCAGCCATTTTTCCGTAAAGTGACATATTATCCCTCCTGTGTCGTGTAAATCTGAGGCTGGTATGATTATGCCCGATTTTTCACAGCTTATCCGCCGGGAACATTTCTTTTGCAAAATTTGCGGTCTTTCTCAAAAAAATATACTCAGGCTCTTGTATTTCAGCAAAAAAAATGGTACAATAAAATGTGTATAATCATCTGGGGGGCTTTAGTGTTGAATCCGAATATCGACTATCTGCGCGACAAGGCGAACCGCCTGTCCCTCAGCCCCGGCGTGTATCTCATGAAAGATAAGACCGGGAAGATAATCTACGTCGGAAAGGCGAAGGCGCTCAAAAACCGCGTGACCTCCTACTTCCGGCACGATTCCAACCACAACGCCAAGACCCTGAAGCTTATCGACAATATCGCGGATTTCGACTTTATCGTCTGCCCGAGCGAGCTTGACGCACTGGTGCTGGAATGCAGCCTTATAAAGCTCCACAAGCCGAAATATAACATACTGCTCAAGGACGACAAGGGCTACAACTACATCAAGATAAGCAAAGGAGCCTACCCTCGGATATCCTACGCGCTGAACACCAGCGACCCGAACGCGGATTACCTCGGGCCGTTCACCAGCGGCTTCACAGTTAAGCAGGCGGTGGAGGAGGTCAACACCATTTTCATGCTGCCTACCTGTAGCCGCAGGTTCCCCATGGATATCGGCAAGGAGCGTCCCTGCCTTAACATGCATATCAAGAAATGCATGGGCGTTTGCCGTGGTAAGATATCCTCCGAGGAGTACAAGAAGATAATTGATGAGGCTCTCGAGTACCTTAAAACAGGCAGTCAGAAATCAGTTGATCAGCTCACGGAGGAAATGAACGAAGCCGCAGAAAACCTGGAATTCGAGAAGGCGGCGAAGCTCCGCGACCGTATCCAGGCGATAGCAAGGCTCAAGAATTCACAGAAGATATTCGACTATAAAACCGAGGATTACGACATAGTTGCGCTCGCGCAGAACGTCAGCCTTGCAAGTATCGCGGCGGTGAAGTACCGCGGCGGAAGGCTGGTCGACAAGGAAAATTTCTTCATCGGCGACGAGTACGACCCCGGGGAAATGCGGCGGGATTTCCTGCTGAGCTACTATCCCGACCGCGACGATATCCCGAAGGAGATCTACATCGACGAGGAATTCGACGATATGGAGCTTGTGACTCAGCTGCTGCGGGAAAAGGCGGGGCACGCTGTCAAATTCGTGGTTCCGCAGCGCGGAAACGGACTGTCGCAGATAGTGCTCGCGAAGAACAACGCCAGTGAGTACCTCGCACTGAGGGTCGGAAGAACTGCAAAGGAAATAAACGCGCTTGAGGATCTCCGCGACCTTCTCAATCTTGAGAAGATACCGCTCATCATCGAAAGCTATGATATGTCGAACTTCGGCGAGACCGGGCGTGTCGGCGGCATGATAGTTTACCGCAACGGCAGACCTTTCAAGCCTGGCTACCGCAGGTTCAACATCAAGGACGTGGTTGGAATAAACGACTACGCCAGCATGCAGGAGGTGCTCCGGCGCCGCATGCAGCGCTACCTGGACGGCGACGAGAATTTCGCTCCGCTGCCGGATCTGATACTGTTGGACGGCGGTCAGGGACATGTCGCGGCGGTATCGCAGGTTTTCGGCGAAATGGGGATAAACGTTCCGCTTTTCGGGCTTGTCAAGGACAGCAAGCACCGCACCCGCGCCATCGCAAAAGAGGGCGGGGAGATACAGATAAGCGCAAACAAGCCGCTTTTCAAGCTGCTCACAAATATACAGGACGAGGTGCACCGCTACTCCATCAACTTCCAGCGTGTAAAGCATAAGCAAAAGACCTACGAGCTTGAGCTGACCGAGGTTCCCGGAATAGGGCAGGCTAAGGCGCAGGCGCTGATGAAGGCGTTCAAGACAAAGCAGGATATGAAAAATGCCACGCCGGAGGAACTCCGCGCGGCGGCTAAGATAGGCGAGGAAAAGGCTCAGGAGCTGTATAGGTTCATTCAGGAGCGTTTCTGAGCGAAAAAGACATACAGGAGTGACATATGAGAGTAATTACCGGAACAGCGCGTGGACGTAAGCTTGTCACCGTTGAGGGCACCGAGGTAGTCAGACCCACCACCGACGGAGTGAAGGAAGCTATTTTCAGCGCTATTCAATTTGAGATAGAGGGAAGAACAGTGCTCGACCTGTTCGCAGGAAGCGGGCAGCTTGGAATAGAGGCGCTCAGCCGCGGCGCGAAGGAAGCGTACTTTATCGACAGCGCGGCGGTTTCCATCAAGGCGGTGCGCGAGAATCTGAAGTCCACCGGGCTGGAGGCGAACGCGCGGGTAGTGAACATGCCGTTTTCGGCGTTCCTGAAAAGCACCAGGGCGGTGTTCGACATAGCGATACTCGATCCGCCCTACAACTACAAGATAATTCAGAAGGCGCTTCCGCACCTTGTTGAAAAGATGTCGGAGAACGGAGTTATAATCTGCGAGCACGAGAAGGAATGCGTGCTCCCGCATGATATCGGGAGATATGAGATAGTAAAGGTGCTGCGGCATTCCCGCACGTCGGTGACTATCTACCGCCCGAAGCAGACCGATGACGAGGACTCCGGAAAGGAGCCGGAAGCATGAAAACAGCGATATACCCAGGCAGCTTCGACCCGGTGACTAACGGACATCTCGATATAATCCAGCGTGCTTCCAAGATGTTCGACAAGCTGGTCGTCGTGGTGCTGATAAATCCGCTCAAGACCTACAGCTTCAGCATGAAGGAGCGCTGCGAGTTTCTTAAAGAAACCACTAAGGATATCCCGAATGTCGAGATAGCGAGCTTCGACGGGCTGCTTGCGGATTTTTTCAATCAGCGCAGCGACGTCGATGTTATCGTGAAGGGTCTGCGCGCTACCACGGATTTTGAGTATGAATTCCAGATGGCGCACACTAACAAGGATCTGAACCCCCGCGCGGAAACGGTGTTTATACCCGCCAGTCTCAAGACTACGTTCGTTTCGTCGAGCATGGTAAAGCAGGTGGCGATGTTCAACGGAGACCTCAGCAAGTATGTCCCGGCGTGTATCCACGAGCAGATACGCAGCCGGCTGACGCAGGACTTCGACGCTGCAAGGGAGCTTGCAAGAACGAAATATCACGAAAAGTCAAATTCTACTGAAAGGAACTGAATATAATGGAATACAATCTTTTAGACCTTATCGCAGCCCTTGAAGAGGTAGTTAAGAAGGCGGCTCCGTTCCCCATCGGCAAGAAGAGCCTTGTGGACTGCACCGAGATAGACGAGATAGCGACTGAAATGCGCCTTGTCCTGCCACGTGAGATACAGCAGGCGCAGAACATCGTCGCGGATAAGAACCGCATAATCAGCGACGCTAAGAAGGAGGCCGAGGCGATAATCAGCAAGGCTGAGCAGCAGCGCCGCGAGCTTATCGACCAGAACTCCATACTCCAGGAAGCGCGCCGCCGCGCCACCGAGGAGATCAGCGCGGCACAGCAGCGCTCCAACCTTATCAGAAGCTCCACGCAGGATTACACTGACAAAATGCTCTCCCGCGTAGAGGAGCTGATGGTCAAGGACGTGAACGAGCTGCGTATCCTCCGCAAGACCCTCAGCACTGGCACGGAGCTTGCAAAGCCGCAGCAGCCGGCGCAGCTCCCGCAGGGTCAGCCGGTTCCGCAGAAGAAGTAATCAGGTCTGCCAGATCTGCGAATAAATCAAAACCACCTTTCCGGACAGGAAAGGTGGTTTTATGCGATATCAGTATCTGAAAAGTTCCCGCTCAAAGCGCTCGAGTGAATACTCGAATGCGTCCAGGCTGTCGATGTTGGTCGAGCCGTCGTCGAGCCGTACGTCCTTGTGGAGGCTCTTTTCGTCCCAGACTGCGGTTTTGAGAGCTTCAATGAGGTGCGGGCATTCCGAGCTGATGTGCAGCCTTCCCGCAGAGATAAGTCGGTTTACCATGTTTATCCGGGTGGAGACCGGTTTTTTCATCGCGTTCCTTACTTCCAGGCTGACTGCGCTGCGGAAGCTCTTTATCAGAAGCTGCTCCGCGCTGTCGCAGCACGCCATTTCAAGCGTGGGGAAGCGTTCGCGCTCCTGCGTTACAAAGTCCGCGAATGCGGAGATCAGGCTCTCCGCGCTGACATTCCGCTTGTCGTAATGTTCCGACAGAACGTACACATTGCTGAATCCCGCGTCAAATCCGGTGTGGACGAACGCGCTTGCGCTCTTGTTCCCGCCGTAGTCCACGCCGATCACCGAGGTCGTCAGCGGACTTTCGGACAGGCGCTGGCGCAGTTCCTGCGGGGAGATCACGCATTTCTGCGAGAAATCCTCGTATATCCTGCCCTCGGCGGCGGTCCAGTTTCCGAGTATGAATCGGTCGTAGAACACCCCGGTGTACTCGGTTTTCAATGCCCTGACGTATTCTGAAGGGAGAAACGGATTGTCGTCCAGCGTGAATTTCAGGTCCAGGAGGTCGAGCGCATCGTTATCGAGGTAGTTTCGCTTGAGCCAGTGCCCGGGATTGTCCGGGTTGGTGGTCGCAATGAGCTTTGCTCCGCTGACCGAGAGCCTTGACAGCAGCATTGCGAAGAAGTCCTCCGGGAACAGCGACAGCTCGTCGCAGTAGGCGCCGTTGAGGGTCATTCCGCGTATTTTGCTTTCTGCCTGCGCGTTAGAGGCTCCCTCAAGATAGATCTTTCTGCCGAACAGCCTGCCCTCCTTCTTGCTGAGGCTGTAGGTGAAGCAGCTCCCGAACAGACCGCACATCGGCTCTAGGACGTTTCGGCGCATAGTCGTGAGAGTTTTCCCCGCCATGAGGTACGCGCCGTTTTCCGGTGCGGAGGCTACCCAGAAGCCCCACATTATCATGGAGATCCAGGTCTTTCCGCTGCGGACGCTCCCTTCAAGGAGGTTGATACGCCGCAGTCCGCCGGACTTCACAAGCCCCAGTGCGGATTTCTGCTTTGGTGAAAATACGCCGGTCATTCGCCGTCCTCCGTTTCGCCGGCGCCGTCTGTCTCTCCCGGCTCGCCCATTTCAGAGTATGCGGAGATCATTGCCGCAAGCTGCGCGTTGCTGTCAGGGGAGTTTTCCTCCAGCATTTCAAACACCAGCTTGAACACCTTCGCGAGCTTTTCGAGGTCTTTTTCAGCCAGGGCGTTGATAAGTTCCTGGTCGGTGAGCTTTCGGGTGAACATTCTGCCGAATTTCATAAAAGCGGCGTTGTTCTTGTCGAAGAACTCCGCCGAAGTGATTTTTTTAGCCATAAACAGCTCCTTTCTACAGGGTATATTCCTGCATGCTGATGATATCAGGAAAGGAGGTGCAAATTACTGCAAAGGAGAAAAAACATGCCATTTTCACAGCAGTCAGTTGATTTTCTGTTTGAAAACCGCCTGCACGACAGCCGCGAGTGGTTCCGCGACCACAAGCAGACCTACGCAGAGCAGGTAACGGAGCCGATGAAGCAGCTGATACTTGACGTTGCGCCTGCCGTACTGAAGATCGACCCGCTCATCGAGATAAACCCCGCGCGTATCTCAAGGATATACCGCGACATGCGCCTTAATCCGGATTCCATTTTCCGCGACCACATCTGGTATACGTTCAGCCGCACGCGCGAGCAGTACCATGCGCTGCCGGGATTTTATTTCTCGATAGGCGCGGGAGGGATAAGCTACGGCTGCGGATATTACTGTGCTTCCGCTCAGTCCATGCAGAAGCTGCGCAGGCTCATTCTGGCGGGGGACGACAGCTTCAAGGAGGCTTTCCTGGCGGCGGAGAAGCTGAAGGGTTTCGAAATGTTCGGCGACCTCTACAAGCGCAGCAAGTTTCCCGACCAGCCCGAGGAGCTGCGCCGCTGGCTCGACCGCAAGAGCATAGGGTTTTCATTCGACGCCAGCGACCCGGAGATAATGTTCTCGGACAAGCTTTCCCAGCGCGTCGCGAGGGACTTCAAAAAGCTCGCGCCGTTCTACGAACTCTGCATGAAGGCGGAGGCTTCCCCGGAATAATTTTCGTCCGCCTATTGACAAATCCGCGCGGCGGGTATATAATGTAATTACGGCGAGGTTTCGCCGAATACATTTTATCTGTTTCGGGGCGGAGTGCAATTCTCCACCGGCGGTGAAAGTCCGCGAGCCGCATAGGCTGAACCGGTGCAATTCCGGTACCGACGGTATAGTCCGGATGAAAGAATCAGAAAACAAATGTTGTATCGCTTCTGCGTGCATATTTGCGCCCCCTGTACAGCCATTTTGTGCGTGCAGGGGCTTTCTGTTTCCCCAGAACAATGGAGGAAAACATGAACAACACAACAACAAAAACAAAGCAGACTATTGATGTCCGCAAGCTGGTGTTTACGGCTCTGCTGAGCGCAATGGCAGTAGTGCTGATGAAGTTCCTTGCGTTCAAGATACCGATAATGCCGGGATTTATCAGCTTTGATTTCTCAGATGTTCCGGCGGTGCTGGCTTCTTTAACTATGGGGCCGGTCTCCGGAGTAGCGGTGTGCCTTATAAAGAATCTGGGAGGGTTCCTTCTTGCAGGCTCCATGACTGGCGGCGTCGGCGAGGTTTCGAACTTTATTCTTGGCTGTCTGCTGGTAATCCCTGCGGGGCTTATCGCGAACAGGACAGGGCATTCCATAAAGCATGTGGTTCTGGCATGCCTTGCGGGCGCTGTATCTATGGCGCTGGTCGGCGTTGCGACCAACTATTTCATCGTATATCCGCTGTACACCGCAGTTATGCCGATGGAAGCCATCATCGGAATGTATCAGGCGATATGGTCGGGCGCTGATTCGCTCATCAAGTGTCTGGTGGTATTCAATCTGCCGTTCACTTTTGTAAAAGGACTTATCGCTGTGCTGATATCCCTGCCTCTTTATAAGAGACTGCGCCCGATATTCAGCAGCAGATCCCGCACAGAAATATAAGCCGCGTATTCCAGCGGCAAAAGGAGCAAAAAATGTCGCTGAAAGGCTTTTTCGGACACCTTAGAACCATAAACCGACATCGCCACAAGGTAATTGCGCACTGCGCAAAGGCGGGGATACTCTGGCAGGGGCTTCGCCACGACCTTTCGAAATACTCGCCCACCGAGTTCATACCCGGCGTGAAGTACTTCCAGGGCACGCGCAGCCCGAATGAAGCGGAGCGTGAGCTGAACGGCTACTCCCTGGCGTGGATGCACCACAAGGGGCGCAACCGCCATCACTTCGAATACTGGATAGACGTCGACCCGGTGGAGAAGATATACAAGCCGGTCAAGATGCCGCTGCGGTTCCTTGCGGAGATGTTCTGCGACAGAGTTGCGGCAAGCAAGATATACCGCGGCGAAAAATACCGGGATTCCGACCCGCTGGATTACTTCCTGTCCAGAAAGCCTACACGTTCGATACACCCGGAGACCTCCGACATGCTTGAAAAGCTGCTCCGCATGCTGGCAGATCAGGGGGAGGAGGCGGCGTTCGCTTATCTCAGGGAGCTGGTTAAGGCAGGTAAGGAATACTAAAATACTCAATGCAATAAACAAACGCCCCCGGAGGCTGCCGTCTTTATCACAGCAGCGTCCGGGGGCTATATTATCCTCATTCAAGCCTGTGGCTGACTATCCATGAAGAATTGTTTTCGATCCGCCGCCGGAGTTGTCCGGCGAACGGAAGATATATTAGGGGGAAGGAGAAAAGCTTACTGACGGGCGATAGTCACCGTGCCGCTGGTGAGGGAAGCGGTGAGCTGGTGCTTGTTTGCACCGCCGAATTCTCCGCTGGTTCCCTTGCCGAGGTTGATGAAATTGCCCTTTTCCTGACCGAGGTCGGTTTTTACCATGCCGGAAACTCCGCTGACTGAGAGGTTAACGCCGGAATCCTCCGGGAGCGAAACGTTGACGTTGCCGCTGATGAGGCTTACGTTGAGGTCGCCGTTCCATTCCGCGTAGCTTACGTTTACTGTGCCGCTGGTAACTGAAATGCTGCCCTTGCCGGAGATACCATCGACTGTGGTCGTGCCGGATACGGAGTGTATTCCGAACTCTTCGGCGCGGTAGCCGGAAACAACCGCGTTTCCGCTGACTGTGCACACGCTTACCGACTTGGAAACGTACTTTGCCGGAGCGGTTTCTTCCTTATCAAGAGAAACGGTCTGCTCCTGCTTTTCCTTGTCTGCAAGCGGGTTGGTGAGCTTAATGCTTCCGCTTGCAGACTGGAGCTTGACATCGTTGAAATATGCGCTGATGTCTATGTTTCCGCTGGCGGTGTTCAGGCTGAACTGCTCCGCGGAGACTTCGCCGACTTCGACTCCGCCGCTGGCGGTGTTTATTTTGAGCTTCTCAAAGGTCCTGAGCGGCAGGTACACCGTGATGGTGTAGCCCTCGGCGGGCTTGCTTCCGAAAATGCTGAAGCTGAAGCTCTCCTTGAGGGTCAGCGTCTTTCCGGAAAGCACCGCGCAGAATTCCGGTGAATCCTTCGGGTTGTCGTACTCAACGTAGATATCCGCGCGGTCCTGCGGGATAACTACTATCTTCGCTCCGAGGGAGCTTACCTCGACTGTTGTGATGTCGTTGGAAAATGTATAGGTCTGCTTGTCTGCCATGATGATTACTCCTTTCAGAATGTGTTATTCGTTTTCTTCTGCTATTGCGGTTTCTTCCAGTGTGAATGTGGTCGTGATATTGCGGGCTGAGTTTTCCGCTGCGCTGACGACTGCCGTGCCTATCTCCACTGCAGAACTGGTGGAATTTAAGACCTTGATATCGCCTGCGGAAACCGAGAGGTTCACTGTGGTTCCGCCGCCGTTTATGGAGATGATGTCGCCGTCGTCGGCGTGCCTGTTTTCGCCGCCGACCATTATGCGGATATCGCCTGCGCTCTTGTCGCAGATGAATTTAGCGGAGGAGTCCTCCGGGATATCGAGGGTCACGTCGCCGGCGCTGACGTCTACATTGCATTCCTCGTTAAGCTCGGCAAACTGGAGCCTTGCATTGCCTGCGGAGACATCGGCGCTGCCGCTGCCGGTAAGTCCGTAAATGTTTGCGCTGCCTGCGCTTACATCGACTTCGTAGTTCCCCGCCGCCATGTTTTTAGCAATGAGTGAACCCGCCGAAACATCGGCAGAAATATGATCGGCGCGGAATCCGGCTGGCTGAGTGTAGGTCATCGAGCCTGCGCCAACGTTCAGGTAGATGTCTTTCGCCTGAATTCCGTCGGAGACCAGCGAGCCAGCTCCGACATACATCATAACCTGCTCGTAGGTCTTGTCGGGAACCTTCAGAAGCACTTCGGTGCTGAACGCCGAGCCGTTGAAAATATTCCGGAACATGCTCCAGTTCCAGTTTTCGCCCCAGCTCCAGTCGGATTCAATGGTCAGCCTGTCTCCGGATACGCCTGCCTTTATGCGGCTGGATTTATCGCCGGAGACCGTCACCTGCGTCTTGTTCTCCGACCACGGCTTTATCGTGAGCTTGTATGCTCCGATGTCAGCCCTTATGCTTGTGAAGCTGTCTGTTATGTCGTAGGTGTTTGCGCCGCTGTCGCTGATGGTAAGCTCACTTATCGCTGTATCAGCGGTAATGGGCTGAGTTCCGAGGAACATCACCGATATGCCGAACGCGATGAACGAGAATATGCACAGCGGGATAAATATTCTGAGTACAACTTTCATGCCAACGCCTCCTTAAAGTCCGTAGATAGCCTTGACATGATCCATGACTATCGCCTTAACCCAGTGGAACACAGCCTTGAAAAGCCCGCATATTCCACAGCCGACCAGCACAGCGCCGCTGATCATTCCTGTGCCGAGGAATATCCTGCTCAGCGGGTGGAACTGCGAAACGCCGAATATTTGGTCGAATCCTCCGTTCAAAAGACCCATCGCCATGGAGCCAAGACCGCCGAAGATCATTGAAATCACCAGCGGAATAAGCCACGACCACAGGAGCACGTCAAGGACTATGCAGGTTATCAGCTTTCCGGCGTTGCAGTTGGGCTTCATGCCCTTGACGTCGCTGAACTTAAAGCCGCCGTCCTTCGCGTGCTTTCCCACCGGGGGAACGCACTGCGGAGGAACCTCGCCCTGTCTGCTCGTGGAGTTGTACTGATACCGCTCGTCGGTCTGCTTCGGTATGGAGCCGGAAGCGCCCTGCGCGTCGGGAGCAGGCTGCTCGGGAGCGATGTGCTGCGGAGTGTACTCCGGCAGCGGCTGAGAAGGCTGTGTGGACGGTGCAGACTGTGCGGGAGCCTCCGGTTCGCAGGCTATGTGCTCCGGAGTGTACTCCCGGGGCGCTTCTGCGGGAGCTTCGGGCTTTACAAGGTTTATTCTCGGGGAAGCCGGAACGGTCTCCTCTGCGATATGCTCGGGGGTGTACTCCCTGATGGCGGGAGTTTCCGCCGGTGCGGCATCTGTCTGCCCTCCGACGAGGGAAAGGTCTGCCGGGAGTTTCTCGCCGGGCTTCGTGAGGGATACGCGGCGCTGATTCTCAAGAGCGCCTGCAACTATGGAATTTATGCGGGTGCTCTGGATATCAAGGTAGTTCCGCGCTATCTCCTTTACGTCGCCGAGTTTTTCGCAGGTCTCCTCCTCGGTGAAGCCTTCCTCCTGGCTTGCCTTGAAGTGCTCCTCAAAGTCGGCGAATATCTCCTCGTCGTCGTCGATTCCTATTCTGTGTAACTCGTTATGGAGATTATACAGAAAGTCTCCCTTATTTTTTGCTATCATTTACTCGTCCCCTTTCAGCAGCGCGTTTATGCTGTCTACAAACTCAAACCATTCTTTCAGCAGCGTTTCCTTTTCCGCCCTGCCGCTGTCAGTTATCTTATAGTATTTCCTGGGTGGTCCCTCCTGCGATTCCACTATGTAGGAATCGATCATGCCGTTGTCTTTCAGCCGCTTCATCAGCGGATATATCGTGCCCTCCGTTATCTGCATGCACTCGGATATCCGGTTGACCAGCTCGTAGCCGTAACAGTCGCTTCTGCACAATATCGAAAGAACGCACAGCTCCATAGTTCCTCGTTTTAGCTGAGAGTTCATTTTTCACCTCCGATGTATGCCACCTGACCTTCAACAGTGCCTTTGTGTTTCAAGGTACTTTGTTTCACATGGTAGCGTCATCAAAAAAATCGGAACTTTCCTGTTCCATGCTCTTATTTTACCACAAGGTATTATGTTTTGCAAGGTACTGAATGCACAAATTCTACGCGATTTCTCAACTGATTTATGTGCATGTTGAACAATAAGGCGTTCTGCTCCGATATCCGGGAGCCTTACGTACCCGTGCCGCCTGTTTATTATATGCAGAATGAAGTGCAAAAAATGCGTGCCGGAAGCGTTTTTATGCAAAAAACTCTTGTATAAATCGACGTTTTGTGCTAAAATAAAATAGTATTTTATACTTTATAAACCACATAAGGAGAAAAACAATGTCAAGAGATTATTCCACCTATGAAAGCCCGTTCTGCACACGCTATGCAAGCAAGGAGATGCAGTACATCTTCTCCGCAGACAAGAAGTTTTCCACATGGCGCCGTCTGTGGGTCGCTCTCGCAAGGGCAGAGATGAACCTCGGCATAGACAAGATCACACAGGAAATGGTAGACGAACTGGAATCCCACATCACCGACATCAACTATGAGGTCGCTGAGGAGCGCGAGAAGCTGGTACGCCACGACGTAATGTCCCATGTATACGCATACGGAAAGCAGTGCCCCAAGGCGGCAGGAATAATCCACCTTGGTGCGACCTCCTGCTACGTTGGCGACAACACCGACGTCATCATCATGCGCGACGCGCTCCAGCTTGTAAAGAAGAAGCTCGTGAACGTCATCAACAACCTCGCGAAGTTCGCCGACGAGCACAAGAGCCAGCCCTGCCTCGCTTATACGCACCTCCAGCCCGCTCAGCTCACCACCGTCGGCAAGCGCGCTTCCCTGTGGATAAACGAGCTGCTGATGGACTACGAGGAGGTCGAGTACCGTATATCCACGCTGAAGCTGCTCGGTCAGAAGGGCACCACCGGAACCCAGGCAAGCTTCGTTGAGCTTTTCGGCGGAGACAGCGCAAAGATAAAGGCTCTGGAGAAGTCCATCGCAAACGAGATGGGCTTTGACGCATGCGTACCGGTAAGCGGTCAGACCTACTCCAGAAAGATGGACAGCATGGTCCTCGCCACCCTCGGCGGGATCGCACAGAGCTGCTCCAAGTTCAGCAACGACCTGCGTATCCTGGCAAACTTCAAGGAGATGGAAGAGCCGTTCGAGAAGAACCAGATCGGTTCCTCCGCAATGCCCTACAAGCGCAATCCTATGCGCGCTGAGCGTATCACCTCCCTTGCGAGATATGTGATGATCGACACGCTGAACCCCGCGTTCACCGCAGGCACACAGTGGTTTGAGAGAACCCTCGACGACAGCGCTAACAAGCGTATCTCGGTTGCTGAGGCGTTCCTCGGCATCGACGCTATCCTGAACATCATGATAAACATAACCGACGGTCTTGTAGTATATCCGAAGGTCATCGAGCAGAGAGTAATGCGCGAGCTTCCGTTCATGGCTACCGAGAACATCATGATGAGAGCGGTAGAAAAGGGCGGCAACCGTCAGGAGCTTCACGAGGCTCTGCGCGGTCACAGCATGGCTGCGGCAGACGTCGTAAAGAAGGAAGGCGGCGAGAACGACCTCGTTAAGCGCATCGCAGCAGACCCGATCTTCCAGATCACCGAAGAGGAGATCAGATCCGTGCTCAAGCCGGAGAACTACACCGGCCGCGCACCCGAGCAGGTGGAGGAATTCCTGCGCGGCTTCGTCCGCCCCGTCCTTGAGAAGAACAAGGAGCTTCTCGGCGAACACGTGGAGCTTAGCGTATAACAAGCAATAAGCAAAAGGAGCAGCAAGGTTGAAAAAGTGGCTATGTGCGGCGGCACCCGCAGCAGATAATGAAATAACGCAGCAGTTCGGGGAACTCCTCGGCGGAGTAATGCTCAGCCGGGGGATAACCTCGCTTGACCGCGCCCGGGAATTTTTCGGGTGCAGCAGCCTGTCAGACCCGCTGCTGATAAAGGATATGGAAGCGGCTGTGGAGGTCATTCGCGGCGCGCTTGACGAGGGAAAGAAGATCACCGTTTTCGGCGATTACGACTGCGACGGCATAACCTCCACGGCTATGCTGTACGGCTACCTCAACGCGATGGGCGCCGAGGCTGATTACTACATACCCGACCGCAGCGAGGGCTACGGAATGAATCTGGAAGCGCTGAAGCACATTCTCGATTCCGGCACCGAGCTTATCATCACGGTCGACAACGGGATTTCCGCCGTTGAGGAAGCAAAGTACATCGCAGAGCGGGGCGCTCAGCTGGTCATTACAGACCACCATCAGCCACCGCAGGAGCTTCCGGTATGCGAAGCGTGCGTCGACCCGCACCGTGCCGACGACAACTCCCCGTTCAAGGAGCTTTGCGGCGCGGGAGTTGTCCTGAAGCTGCTCTGCGCACTTGAGGAGGACGAGGATTTCGTACTCGAGCAGTACGCGGATCTCGCCGCAGTCGGCACCGTGGCGGACGTAATGCCGCTTATCGGAGAGAACCGGTTCATTGTCCGCAGAGGACTTGAAAATATCCACAGCAGCCAGAACCAGGGGCTTGACAAGCTGATAAGGAGCGCGGGTATCGAACCGGTCAGGGTGGATTCCACAAGCATTGCGTTTTCGATCGCTCCGCGCATAAACGCCGTTGGGCGTATCGCAAGGGCTGACCGCGCGGTGGAGCTGCTGCTCACCGAAAGCCCGGAGCAGGCGGGGCTTATCAGCGAGGAGCTTGCATTGTGCAACTCCCAGCGCACCGCGGAGGAGACCCGCATAATGGAGGAAGCAGCGCAGCAGATAGAGCAGCGCCCGGAGCTTCTCAGGGAGCGGGTTCTCGTGGTATCCGGCGAGGGCTGGAAGCATGGAGTTATAGGTCTGGTATGCGCAAAGCTGCTTAATAAGTATGGCAAGCCGGTGCTTGTCATATCAGTCGAAAACGGGGAGGCAAGAGGTTCCGCAAGAGGCATCGACGGCTTCTCTATATATAAGCTGCTGGAAGGGTGCAGCCGCGTGCTGACGAAATTCGGCGGCCACCCGAAGGCGGGAGGATTCTCCCTCAGGCCGGAGGACGTGGAAACATTCCGGCAGATGGTTTACGCCTACTGCCGCGAGTGCTATCCTAAAATGCCGGAGTACTCCGTCAGCGCAGACATGGAGATAACCGGCGACTGCCTGACCGTGGAGCAGGTCACCGAGCTGATGAAGCTCGAGCCCTGCGGCGAGGGCAACCGCAAGCCGGTGTTCCTGCTCAGGAACTGCACGGTGCAGTCAAAGCGCGCGCTCAAGGAGGGGAAGTTCACCTCGATGGAGCTTCGGACAGGCGGCGCAGTTCTGAAGGCGATAAGCTTTGCAATGCCGTTTGCGAAATGTTTCGCAGATATCGGCAGCAGCGTGGACGTCCTCGCGACGGTGGAACTGAACGAGTTCCGCGGGAACACCTCGGCGGAGCTGCGGATCATTGAAATGCGCCCCGCAGGATTCCGGGAGGACAGGTTCTTCGCGGCGCTTCGCACATATGAGGAGATATCCCGCGGCGAGGGCTGCGACAAGCGGCTCGCTCCGCGCGTGATACCCGACAGACCGGCGCTGATGTCCGTGTACGACCTGATACGCGCACACGGCGGCAGTATGTCCGCAGAGGAGATGTGTGTCTATGGCGGCGGGGATCTTAATTACTGCATGCTGCGCATTGCGCTTGACGCGTTCAGCGAAGCGGGAATGGCTCAGGTGTCCGCTGACGGCGGGAGCGTCACGCTCATTCCGGTAAATACAAAAACGGATCTGATGGCGACGGGGGTCATCTCGCGGCTGCGTCAGAGTCTTACGGCGTAAAACGGCGAAAAAGGGAACAAAGGGGAACACTAAACAGAATGAAGGGTGGCATTCAGCATGACTAGTCAGACAGGCGCCGCGGGTACGGCGGTAAAGACATTCGAGCAGCTTGTGGAGAAAATCAGGGCAAGCGAGAAACCCTACGACCTTGAGAAGATAACACAGGCGTATAAGGTGGCTGAAAAGGCGCACGAGGGACAGCTCCGCACCTCAGGCGACCCGTATATAACGCACCCGCTGGCTGTGGCGTCTATCCTGCTGGATTACTGCATGGATACCGATACCATCTGTGCGGCGCTGCTCCACGACACCGTGGAGGACACCGACGTCACCCTTGACGAGCTCCGCAAGAAGTTCGGAGAAGATGTTGCGCTGATGGTCGACGGCGTTACAAAGATAGGACTTGTCCCGCTGGTTTCCAAGGAGGAGCAGCAGGCGGAGAATATCCGGAAGATACTCATGGCTATGTCGAAGGATATCCGGGTAATAATCATCAAGCTTGCCGACCGCCTCCACAACATGAGAACTCTCGCGGCGCGTCCGCCGGAGAAGCAGCGCAAGACCTCCCTTGAAACGATGAACTTCTACGCCCCAATCGCCCACCGCTTAGGTATGAGCGACGTCAAGGAGGAGATGGAGGATATCGCTATCCACTATCTCGACCCCTACGGCTGTAAGGAAGTCGAGGAGCAGATAGCCCTCCACAAAGAGGAGCGCGACGCATTCATCGACAGCATTAAAAAGCGCATCAGGGAGCGCATTTCGGATATCAAGCCGGAACCCATCATCGAGGGCAGGGTAAAGTCTATCTACAGCATATACAAGAAGGTGTATGTGAAGAACAAGCGCTTCGACGAGATATACGACATTTACGCGGTTCGCGTTATAGTGCAGTCGGTCATCGAGTGCTACAACGTGCTCGGCGTTATCCACGATATGTTCCGGCCTATTCCGTACCGCTTCAAGGACTATATCGCTACTCCGAAGCCTAACCGCTATCAGTCGCTGCACACCACAGTTATCGGGCGCGAGGGTATCCCGTTCGAGGTGCAGATACGCACGGTGGAAATGCACAATACCGCGCAGTACGGCGTTGCGGCTCACTGGAAGTACAAGGCGGGCATATCCGGCAACGTATCCGGCGAGAAGCGCTTCGACTGGATAAGGCAGCTCCTTGAGCGCCAGCAGGAGGCAGACGACGTAGAAGCCATCGCTGACGCAATAAAGACCGACCTCTCTCCGGACGAGGTGTTCGTGTTCACTCCGAAGGGCGACGTTGTTGCGCTCCCCACCGGTGCTACGGTGCTGGATTTCGCATACCATATCCACACGCAGGTTGGCAATAAAATGACCGGCGCGAAGGTCGGCGGCAGAATGGTCAGCTTCGATTATGTTGTGCATACCGGCGAGATCGTGGAGATACTCACTTCCGGTTCGCCTAACTACGGTCCGAACCGCAACTGGATAGAGATCGCAAAGACCACCGAGGCAAAGAGCAAAATAAGAAGCTGGTTCAAGAAGGAGTGCCGCGAGGAGAACATCGAACGCGGCAGGGAGGAACTCGAGCGCGAGTTCAAGCGAAACAATATCGCGATAACTCCGGAGCTGCTGCAGACCTCCGCGTCGCGCCAGCGGCTGGACTCCGTGGACGACCTGTACGCTGCGATAGGCTACGGCGGCGTTTCAATGGCGAAGATAGTCCAGCGTATAAAGGAAGATCAGCTCCGCAACCATAAGGAGCAGCAGGCTATCCAGGCGGCGGCTGAAAATCCGATGGAGAGCATAAGCGAGAACAACCGCCGCAGCCGCAAGAAGGGCATCATAATCGAGGGCATGGAAAACTGCCTCGTGAAGTTCGCGCAGTGCTGCAACCCGCTTCCCGGCGACCCGATAATCGGCTTTGTAACCAGGGGATTCGGCGTATCTATCCACAAGCAGGACTGCGTGAACGTTGTGAACAACCGCGACGACCCCGAGAACAAGGATCGCTGGCTCAAGGCGACATGGGCTGGCGTTGAGGATTCCACCTACCGCGCGACCATCGACGTTATCGCAGAGGATCGCATTACGATTTTCGCGGATATCACCACTGCGATAGCCGCCAACCATATCCCGCTCCAGGAAATGAACGGACATCACCTGAAAAACGGCAACCTCGACCTGGTGGTAACTGTCGAGATAGCCGGCGTGGAGCAGCTTTCCAACGTAATGGGCAGGATACAGAAGATACCCGGAGTTATCTCAGTTGAGCGTACCGGTAAGCAGTAAAAAGGAGAACGACATGCCGCAGATATATCAGCTCCCGCTGGGAGCGCTCGGAACCAACTGCTATATTATCCCCGGCGAGGATTCCCGGGCGGTGGTCATAGACCCCGCGTCTGCCGCAGAAGTGGAGATGTTTCTCAACACCCACGGTCTGAAGCTCGGGACGATCATTGTGACGCATGGACATTACGACCACTTCGCGGGCGCGGCTCAGCTCATGGAAAGCACCGGAGCGTCGCTGCTGGCAAGCGCGCCGGACGAGGCTATGTACTCCAGCGCGGCGAAATGCTGGGCGGATTTTATGCCGGTGGAGTTCAGACCAATAAAGCCGGATAAGCTGTTCTCGGACGGTGAGGAGTTCACCGCCGAGGGGCTGAAATTCCGCGTGATGGGCGCTCCCGGTCATACCGCGGGAAGCTGTCTGCTGTTCACTGAGATCGGCGGCGAGCCTTCGGCATTCTGCGGAGACGTGGTGTTCTGCATGGGCGTAGGAAGAACGGACGGCTATTCCGGCAGCACCCGGGATATGCTGGACAGCCTCGAGAAAATAGCGAAACTGCCCGGCGACTTCAAGCTGTATCCCGGTCACGGAAGCACCACAACGCTTGACTACGAACGCCAGAACAATCCGTACCTCGGCAGGTACGCCTGAATACAGCATTAAGGGGGAGCGAACATGATAACCGAACAGAACTGCACCATGCTGTGCGATTTTTATCAGCTCACCATGGGCAACGGCTACTACAACACAAGGCACGCTGACCGCATCGCCTATTTCGACGTATTTTTCCGCAAAGTTCCCGACGGCGGCGGCTACGCCGTCTGCGCCGGGCTGGAGCAGGTGATAAACTACATTCAGGGGCTGCATTTCACCGACGACGATATACAGTACCTCCGCGGGAAGAAGATATTCAGCGAGGGATTCCTCGAATATCTGCGGGATTTCAAGTTTACCGGCGATATCTGGGCTGTCCCGGAGGGCACGCCTGTGTTCCCGTCGGAGCCGCTGCTGACTGTGCGCGCTCCCGCGATACAGGCTCAGCTCATCGAGACCATGCTGCTGCTTCTGATCAACCATCAGTCGCTTATTGCAACTAAGGCTAAC
>ERZ780148.596-NODE-596-length-29264-cov-3.196412_pt1 | contig 29264 bp, 15 predicted proteins | sample MGYA00510984_ERZ780148 | MGnify/ENA primary metagenome ERZ780148 (study PRJEB29588, sample SAMEA2160902) | human gut metagenome | biome: human gut; feature: human-associated habitat; material: faeces | place: Denmark | collected 2008/2010 ...
GTGTCGAAGTATCGCACGCTTTTCACGTCGCAAGCCGCTATGAACGCGACTTCGCCGTGCGGTCTGCGCCCGCGGTATTCCGATACGCCCGGGATAATCACGGTATCGGGGCGTTTTTTCACTATCGCCGCCACAGCCGTATCGGTGTATCCGTCGCCGAGCGCGCAATAAACCGCGTCGCCGCTCTCCTCTTCCGCTTTTATCACTTCGTGTGCAATAAACTCGTCAAGGCTCTCGTAGTCCGCGCCCGCGAATTTTTTCCCGATTATTTCGGTTTTCATCGGCACGCGCACGCGCGACAGCACTCTCGCCGCCGACCTTATCGCCTTTTTACCCTTTTCGGTAACGTCGCCTTTTTCAATACCCACGCCTACTATCGTTATCATAAGCCGCTCTCCGTAGTTAATTTACCTCTCGATTATCGCACAATTCCCCCAAAAAGTCAAATCAATTCCCACCCGCAGACATTATTACTCCACGGTATATCCCCACACTATTTCCACGTCCGGAAGTCCCGTCCAGTTCGCGTCCCAGTCGTCGTGCTTTCTTGCGGTTTCGCAATAAATACGTTTTACTCCGCTATCCTTAAATATTTCTTTTCCAATATTCGTAACACCCGATGGAACGATTATACTTTCAAGCATCGCACAACTTTCGAATACATAGTCATCTATAATCTTTGTCTTATTAAAATCGACGCGCGTAAGGCTTTCGCAACGAGAAAAAGCCCAACTCCCGATACGTATCAAGTTTGCCCCGAACGTAACGCTTTTAAGATTTGGACAATAGGAAAACGCAAAAATTCCGATTTCGGTCACGCCGTCCGGAATCGTCAGTTCGGTAATATTGTCGCACGCCGAAAACGCGCTCTCGCCTATAATCGTTATTCCGCTCGGAATAATCGGCGATTTTTCGAGTTTACCCGGCGCGTAAAGAACAAGCGTTTTTCCGTCCTTGCTGCACAAATTTCCGTCGAGCGCGCAATAATTACGGTTATTCTCGTCTACTTCGATAGTCTTAAGGCGTTTGCACCCGTCGAACGCTTCTATTGAAATTTTTTCCACGCTCCCGGGGATCGCGATACTCTCAAACCCGCAATTACAAAACGCGCTGCCGTAAATTTCGATTAAACCGTCCGTCAACGTAACGTCCGTCAGATTTACGCAATCGGCGAACGTGTAGTCTTCCAGAATGCTCACGCCGTTGCCTATCGCGACTTTTTCAAGGCTTTCGGGAAACGCATACGAGCCGATCGACTTCACTCCGTTGCCGATCGTGATTTCGGTCACGCCGTATTCTCCCTTGAACGCGCCGTAGGCAACGCGCGTTACTCCCTTCGGCACCGCGATTGCCGTTTCATTCCCGAAATAACCGATTGCAAACGTATCGTAAATATCCCTGTAAACCGCAAATCCGTCTGCCATCGTAAGTCTGCTATCACCTTCTTTCGGCACGTATTTGTAAATATCGCGCGCGTAATAGCCTAATCTGCCGTACGTATCGGAAGTTTTCTTTATTTCCAGCGCCGATAGGTTAATGACCTCGACAAGACGATAGCACCCGTCGAACGCGGAAATTCCTATCGTAGCGACCGTAGACGGTATTGTTATACTCGTCATTGCGACGCAACCTGCAAACGCGCTATCGCCTATCGCGGTTACGCCGACCGGGATAAACGCTTCTCTTAACTTAGCGCAATTGTTAAACGTAAACTTCTTAATCTCGGTTATGCCGCTCGGGACAGTTATGCTCGTAAGGCTCTTGCAATCGCCGAACGCGCCTTCGCCGATATCGGTTACGCTAGACGGAATTACGATACTTTTCAGACTAAAACAATGAAAGAACGCATAGTCGCCTATAACCGTTAACCCGTCGGGAAGCGTTACGCTCGTAAGCCCCTCGCAATACGAAAACGCGGCGGCGGAAACGGTCGCAACCGTACTCGGAATAGTCACGCTCGTAAGGCTCTTACAACTGTCGAACGCCTGTTCCCCGATATTTACAACGGACGGCATGCTAAGATCCGCAAGACTGTAGCAAGTGTGAAACGCTCGCTCCGCAACGTCGGTCACCGACGGCATGATTGCGCGCCGCAAGTTGTCGCAGCCGTAAAACGCCAGCGTGCCGACGGAAGTTATCGACGGCATATTTATACCGATAATGTTGCCGTTATCGCGGAACGCTTCGTCGCCGACCGCTGTAACCGGTTTGCCGTTGTATTCCGCAGGGATCGTTACGTCGTTATCGAAGCCGTTGTACCCGATCACGGTGTAAGTCCCGCCAGCGTTCGGCTCGTATTCAAACGGCTCGAAATCCGGGTTTTTATCGTCGTCGCCGGCAGGCGTTTCAGTGCCTGAGTTGTTTCCGTTTCCGCCGTTACCGGGCGTATCCAGACATGCAACCGCGGCAAACGAAAACGTCGCCACGCACAATACGAGCAAAACGATTAAAAATTTCTTTCTCATTCTTTCTCCTTCTATCGGCACGAAAAGCCGTTACGACGCGCTTCTATGAACCGCGGCCTAAATTATTCGTCGATTAAATTATACGTCAACCAAACGTTTTTGTCAATGAAATTACACTTCCGAAAGAAACCATGCCGCGACCGGCGTTTTGCTCTGATACCAAAAATTCAATTAAACGACAAATGCTCAACTAAAAATAACCGTACCCACGCCGCCCTAAGACGGTTCAAAATAGCCCGACAAAAAATTTTGAAAAAAAGTTAATTTAGGTTAATATTTTGCTTGACAAGAGAGTTAGTATGTGTTAATATGTTAACGAAGGTTAACATTGAAGCGTTCGAGATCGTATCGGCGCGGAGATATTGACCCGGGGCGCAGGAAAACGCGGCGACCGCGAGCCTTGCGCGAAAGACCGAAACTTACCGCAGTCCGCGAAAGTACCGCGCGGACTTGATCCCGGGAACACGGGCGAGCATTTCGTTGTTCTCCCTCGCCCGTGCGGGAGCGCGGAAACGGAGGTAAAGTATGGAAACGGTAATAGGCGTCATATGTGCGATCGCGGCGATACTTCTGGTATCGTTCACGGTATGCCGCGACCTAAGAAAACACGAAGAACGCAAACGCGAGTTAAAGCGCAGACTTGCCGAAAAAGCGGCGAACCCCGCGCAATCGCAAAACGACTGATTTAGTCAAACTCCGCGCCGAAGATTATCCGTAAAAAATTAAACGGCGCAATTCTCACGGCGGCTATCGGGCGGTATCGTCCGCCCTTCGCCTCCGATAATACAGCCAATCTCTTAAATCCTTTCCTAAATCGCAATTCGGCGTACGGATCCGCAAACCCCGTGCGCCGTTTTGCATTGTATGATAAAAGCGGATATTGATATTACTTCCCGTTGCATATCTGGATATTAAAAACGAGCGGACGCGGTTGCGTTCGCTCATTTTTAGCGGTTTCGTACTTGAAAAACAAGTAATTATTCTATCCTATCCCCTATCACGCGCCGAGTATGCCGTTATCGACGACGCTCTTAAGTTCGGGTGTGTTTATAATCCTATAGGCGAACGCGCCCATTTTCGCTTCGAGTTCGGGGAACTTGTTCTCGTTGCTCCGGTCGAAATAGGTTATCATTTTTTCGAGCAGCGTGCGGTCGGCTTCGGACATATCGTTGACCCACATTTTGGTCTTGTAACAATCGACGCCGTTCACCTTTTCCGCTTGCGACTTATCGATCTCGAAAGTCACGACTACTTCGTCGACCGCGAGAAGGCTCATATCCGACGACGAGCCGTCGAGGTATTTCGCGAGCGAATAGTCGTAGGAAAAATACATAATATTGCTCGTTTCGTCCTCGTAGTACCCGAGCACTCTGCCGAGGTCGTTGTCGGGCTTGGAAACGCCGAGATTATTGATATTGTCGACCTTGTTCGTCTGGACTTCGTAGTCGTAGTGCGTACCCGCAACCCTCTGAATATACCGCTTGTTGTCGGTGACGGTCATGGGCGGCAAGTCGTACACGCCTTGCAGCGCGACGTGGACGTCCGAACCGCTGAGCGCGATCGGTTCTCCGCCGAACGTTTTTTCGGACTCGAGCGGGAACAACTGCGCCGCAAGCACCGCGAACACGTTCGGTACGGAAAGCTCGTCGTTTTCCACCGTCACTTCGCCCAAAGTCTTGCTCATCTTCGCGATAAGGTCGCGGACGGGCTGCGCGAGCTGACGGTCGAGTTCTTCGGGCTTGAACGCGGAAACGCCGATTTTCTCGAGCGTCGCCAAAAGGTCGTCCGTGCGGGATTTGCCGAGGTCGGCGTACTCGACTTCGGGAGCGTTGAGGCACTTATCCTCCAGCCCCGGGGTCACGTCGAGTTTGCTGATAACGCCGATACGGTCGCCGATAAGCGACTTGATCACGCCCGTCGAACCCGCGATTTGCTCCACGCCCGCAATAAAGCCCACGGTCATAAACCGTCTTTCGATCGGCTTCGCGCCGATAACGTTGCCCGCCTCGTCGGTAAGCGTAAGCGTTTCTTCGTTGCCTCTCGTCAGCCCCACGAACTTCAGTTCAAGCGAGGAAGTGAGCGCGTTGTCGCTGCTGAACACGGTTTTGGTCTGTTCCGCCATAAGTCTGCCCAGCATTTTGTCGGTGAGTTCCAGCCTTAGTTCGTCGTCCGAGCGGTACAAGAACTGCTCGTCGCGCGTTCCCGCCGCGCCGCCGCCGAGTTTCTCGGTGAGTTTGCGCGAGTCGAACAAGCCTTCGAGTTTAATGCCGGTGGTTTTTTCGCTGGTGCCCACGCCCATAAGCGCGGCAAGATCGTTGTAATCGAGTTTTACGAACTCCGCAATCAGCAAAACGTCGTAATCGGCGGCCTCGGAACCCGAAACGTTTTCTTTTATCGCGTGCGGTTCGGCGATCTGTCTGTATAGCCGCTTGTTCTTTTCGGTAGGCGCCGCGCCGTTGAGTTTGAGTTCGGACTGCTTGTAAGTATTGCCGTCCGCGTCCGTCCACACGGGGTCGAAGAACGTTTTTGCCCCAACGCGATAAAACTCAGTGCGCATAAGATATTTCTTCTCGAATTCCGCGGTAAAGCGGTCGCCGTAGTTTATGCTGGTAGCGCCTTTCGAAATCATTTCTTCGTCGTCGGTGCTGTAAACTTCTATGATTTGCCCCGCGTTATCGAGTTCCCACTTGTTCTCGAACAGCAGTTTCTCGTTGTTTTTGAGCATATTGTCGATATCCGCGGCGACTACGGAAGTGTACGCTTCCGCGAGCTCTACCTTGCTTACGTCTTTTCCGGAGAAAGCCGTCGTGGCGAGCGCGGCGTAAATATCGAAACGCATCTTGCCGTCGGAAACGTTGCCGTTGAGGTCGAGAGCGTCGTTTATCGCCTTGACAGCCGAACCCATGGCGCTGTCCACGGTGTCGGACAAATACTTCTTCGCGTCGGTGTTTTCCGCGCCCTGAAGTTTCAGTATGCCGCTAACCAGTTTGTAAACGTTCTCCTTGCCCTTCTCGTCCATCTGATTGACAAGAATGTCGGCGGTGAGTTTTTCGCCGGTTTCTACGGAAGCGGTAACGTAAATTTTCTTTGGTAAAAACGTGGTAGCCGCCCACTTGGCAATGCCCGGCGCGTCGCCCAATTGCTTTCCGATAAATTCCTTAACGTTGAATTTCGCCACGATCGTAACGACCGCGTTGCCGCCCGCGCTCTTACTCAGCGTGAGTTGCTCGAACGTGAGATGCTTGAGTACCGCGTTGTCCTGATCGGACAATTTGCTTTCGAGTACGATTTTCAGCGCGGCGAAAAGTTCCTTGTCCGTCACTTCCACGGTGAAATCGGCGGTGTAATTGTTTGTATAGTCGTAGTCCGCCGTGAACTTTGCGCGGACCTTATCCACGTCCATGTTTTCGCGGCAGATAAGGTTTTCGAGCGCCGACTGCGTATCGCCGCTTTCCGCGGCTTTTCTCACGGCGTTGACCTGATTTTCGGTCGGCGTGGTCGTAGTGTCGGTCGAATCGCCGCTGCTCGACGACCCGCCCGTTATCGTTTCGGAAATCGCCGAGAAACTTTCGGAGTTCAGCGTACCGTCTTTAAGGTACAGACTTTCGCCCACCGCGTCGTAGAAATTCTGCTCGTCGGCAGCGTCGGGAGCGTTGGTCACGATCTTCTTTTCGTCGGATTTGTACAGCCCGCCTATCACGCCGAACGCGTCGGTCAGCGACATATCGAAGTACTGTTTCATATACTTGTCGCCGAAGAACCAGCCCACTCCCACGCCCGCGCCGATAATCAGCACGAACACAAGACAGAATATCGCTAAGCACCCGCAACACCCCAGTTTTTTCTTCTTTTTCGGCGTTTCTTTTTCGGTTTCGTTTCTCATATTATAACCTCTCGATCTCACGCGGTTTCTTCCCGCGCTTGCCGTCCGATAAATTTTACCTGTTTCGCACGGATTTTATCCGTAGGGTTAGTTTAACTATCACTAATAATTTTTGCGGTCAATATGACGGTTCATTATGCGGTAAAACTTCTATTTACCTTTAATTATCTCGGCATTTTGACCGCAAAAACGCTTGCGCCTTAAAAACTAGGATTTTTCGATGATTTCGTGCGGTGGGGTGCGACGGCGTACCGGGCGTACGCCTAGCAACCCAACGTGCGAAAGCGCGGAAAAGACTGTTTTTAAGGTTATTAGTGATGGCTAATCTAACCCTACCTCCTATTATATTTTACTTTGCCGCTTCCTGTTAGTCAATGCCAATCGGCACTCCGCGGGTAAATTTAATTTAACTTTAATATAAACGCGGCGAGAAAGTATTATAAGGATAATTACTTCTCTGTTGCCGGGGATTCCACGCCGAAACACAAACCGAATTGCAGCGGTTTGCGTTTCGGCTCTGAATCCCATACTCAAAATCGCTAACCCTAATAAACAAAGAAACCCTCGTTTTTTGCGAGAGTTTCTCATATATCATATCGTATTTATACCTATTACTTCAGTTCCTGAGCGCCGTTCTCGATACTGGTCGTATAGAACAGAGCGCGGACGCCCATATCGCCGTAGTACTTTTCGTCGACGTACCCAACGAACTCGTCTACCATGGACTTCTCGACGAGCGCCACGGTACAACCGCCGAAGCCCGCGCCGGTCATGCGCGCACCGATACAGCCGGGAAACTCGCGTTCGCGCTGCGACAAAGCGTCGAGGTAAGCGCCGGTGACTTCGTAGAGGTCGCGGAGCGAGTAATGCGACTGATTGAGGTATTCGCCGAATGTCCTGATATCGCCCTTTTCGAGCGCGTCGGCGGATTTAAGCACGCGGGCGCACTCTTCGACGACGTGTTTCGCGCGGTCGTAGACTTTGCCGGCAAGCACTGTTTTGCCGACTTTTTCGAACTGCTCGGGCGTGATATCCGCAAGGCAGGTAATGCCCGGAAGCACGGTTTTGAGCGCGGCGAGCGCCTCTTCGGTTTCGGCGCGGCGTTCGTTGTACTTGCCCTCTTGCAGCGAGCGCGGCTTGTTGCAGTTGGCGATGACGAGCGCGTAGTCGCCGAGTTCGAGCGGCACGTAGTCGTACTCAAGGGTCTTGCAGTTAAGCAGAATTGCGTGGTCTTTCTTGCCGAGCGAGGAAGCGAACTGATCCATAATGCCGCAGTTCACGCCGTTGTACGTGTTCTCGCTTCTCTGACCGAGCACGGCGAGTTGCACGAGGTCGACGCCCTTGCCTCCCGCTTCCGCGGAAAACGTGGCGAGGGTCATAGCGGTCGCTACCTCGATGGAAGCGGACGAACTAAGCCCCGAGCCGAACGGTACGTCGGTATCGTACAGAAGGTCGCAACCCACGATTTCGTAGCCGTCCCGTTGCATGACGTACGCCACGCCCGCCTGATAATCGCCCCATTTAAGGTCGCGGTAAGCGTTGAGGTCGTTAAGGTCGAGCGTTACGCGGTCGGCGATGGTAGTAGCCGCAAGACGGATTTCGTTCTTGCCGGTATTACGCGCGACGACGGCGGTTCTGAGGTTGAGCGCCGCGGGGAAAACTTTGCCGCCGCAATAGTCGATGTGTTCGCCGATGAGGTTCACTCTGCCCGCCGCGGAAAACACGCGGAGGTCGGCTTCCGAGCCGCCGTAGATTTCTACGAAACGCGCTTTGAGTTCATTGATTGTCATGGTTCTTATCTCCTATCTTTAGTTTATTCAGTAAAAACGTAAACAGAGCGAGTATAAAGTAGTTCGACAGTATCACGGTAGTTAAGAACGTGATATTGTTAAAGCCGATCTTGAACAGCGAAACGATGTCGCCGAACGGAGTGATCGCGCCTATGCCTGCGAACATATCGAGGAATACGGTGAGCATTACGGTGCACAGCAGTACCGTGAAAATCACGAGGATCGCGCGGTAAGCGTTGAACGGACGGCAGATCGACACCAGCGCCATAATGCCTGTATACACTACCGCCACCACGAGCATAGTCGTGTAAATCTGTTCGGTAAGCCCGAGCGCCGCGCCGCCGATGCGGTTATAGAAGTAAACCGACATGACCGCCGCGACCAGCGTAAGCCCGCCGGGTATGCAACGCCTTAAAACGTTACTTAGGAAACTGCCCTTTATAATGTTCTTGTTCGGTTGCAATGCAAGCGCGAACGACGGCATCGCAATGACGAACATCTCGAGGCAAGTGAGGTTTGACGTATCGAAGAAGTACAGTTTGTCCGAAGCTTTCGTGATCGCCATGACCACCGCGATTATCGACAGCAGCACGGACATCAACGTTTTCATAAGGAACAGCGTACTCGATTGCTGAATATTGTTGACTACTCGTCTGCCCTCCATGACGACTTCGGGCATAGACGAAAAGTTCGAGTCGAGAAGCACGAGGTGGCTGACGTTGCGCGCCGCTTCCGATCCCGAAGCGATCGCAACCGAGCAGTCGGCTTCGCGCATAGCGAGAATATCGTTCACGCCGTCGCCCGTCATCGCCACGGTATTGCCCTTGGACTTGAGCGCCTTGACGAGCGTGCATTTCTGTTCGGGCGTAACTCTGCCGAATACGGTGTATTTGTTCGCCGCTTCGATGACTTCGCGGGTGTTCATGCCCTCGAGGCTTACGTACATAGAAGCGTTCTCCACGCCCACGCGCGCCGCGACTTCCGAAACGGTAATCGGGTTGTCGCCGCTGATTATCTTGACGGCAACGTTGTTTTCCTTGAACCAACGAATGACCTCGGGCGCGTCCTCGCGGATATGATCCTCGATCACGATAAGACACACCGGGCGGCGAGCGCTCGGCAATCTGTCGCCCGAAATCTCGAGCGGCGAGTGCGCAAGCATCAGCACGCGGTAGCCGTTACGCGCGTTTTCGGTGATTATGCGCTCTAGCCTTACGCCCGCGTCTTTTACTACGAACTCCGGAGCGCCCAGTACGAACGTGCCTTCGTCCTCGAAAGTGACCGCGGACAGTTTCTTTTGCGACGAGAACGGCACGACGGTTTTGGGCGAAAGCGCTTGCGAGTACCCGAATTTTTCGGCGAGCGCGAGCGCGGTCTGGTTATTGTCGCCCGTCGCCGTCAGTATCGACCCGATTATATCGGAAATCGGTACGGAGAAAGCATTGCCCTTGCACTCGATCACGTCGTGAACTTGCATCGAGCCGTCGGTGATGGTGCCGGTCTTGTCAAGGCACAGCACGTTAACCCTCGCGAGCATTTCTATACAGTATAGGTCCTGCACGAGCGTACGTTTTTTCGCCAGCCTTATGACCGAAGTCGCCAGCGCGACGGAAGTCAAGAGGAACATTCCGGACGGGATCATGCCGATTACGGCGCCGCCCACTAACTGCACGTTAGCGCGCCAGTCGTCCCAGGTCATTTCATTGCCGCGCGCGCCCAACCACAGCAGAAGCGCGGCTACCGGCACGATAATCACGGACACGATTTTAATAATGAACGAAACCGATTCCCGAAGTTCGGACTTCGGTTTCTTGTATTTTTTAGCGTAACTGGTGAGTTTCTCGACGTAGTTCGCTGCGCCCACCTTGTCTACTCTCGCCCAGCAGCCGCCGCCCGACACGAACGAGCCGGAGTACAGCACGTCGCCCTGTTTTTTCTTGACGGGAACGCTCTCGCCGGTCAGAAGCGACTCGTTGAGTTCGGCTTCGCCCTTGACGACGATCGCGTCGGAGCAAACCTGTTTGCCGAGTTCGACGTACATAATGTCGTCGAGAACGATTTCGGACACAGGGATCGTCACTTTTTCGCCGCCACGCACGACCGTAGCCGTGGGCGCGGTGACCAGTTTCAGTTTGTCGACGGTGCGCTTGGAGCGGATCTCCTGGAATATGCCGATTGCGATATTGAGCAGCACGATCAGCATAAAGAACAGTTTCTCGATGCCCGACTGGAACACGATCAGCGCGATCGCCACCGCGAAAGTCAGCATATTGAAGAACGTGAAAATGTTCGACAGGAAAATATTAAGGTAAGTCTTGCCGTTCTTGACGTCCGTATAGTTGAACAGTCCTTCTTCTACGCGGCGATTGACCTGATCTTGCGTAAGTCCTTCCTCGATCGAGGGATAGAAGCGCTCGGCTTTGGAAATGAACGCGTCGGTCGTCTTTAAAATCTTGGTTCTGGTGCGGCTTTTCAGTCTGTCCTTGGACAAAATACCTACGTCGATCGCCGAAGTCTGTACCTTGTACTCCTCGGGCGCGAGCGGTTCGTCGTCGAACACCGAGCGATCGATCGCGTCGCCCACTTCGGTTTTGAGACGGCTCACGTCGGCTTCGGGCATGGCAGACGGCGCGGTCGGCGTAAGTTCCGCCGCGTGCTTAGTCGCTTTTTCGCTCACCGCCGCGATCTTGCGCGGGCGCGGCGAAGCGCTTTTTTGTGGTTTATCGTTGTTCATTCGCTCACCGTGAATTTAGTTTTTCTTTTTGCCGAACATGCTGGCGATTATCGCGAGCAAGCGCAGTATCTCGACGTACAGCCACAGCAAAGTCACGCTCAGCCCGAACGCCGCGTTCCATTCGTATTTCTTTTCAATGTGTCCGTCGACCATCATCGTTATGTCCGACAAGTCGACGAGTATATACAGCGCCGCAAGCACTACCATTATCGCCGCCGCTATCATCGCCACCCACGTATTGCCGTAAAAAAGATAGGTCGTGGCGGGTATGAAAAAGCCGAGGATTGCGATTACGAGTTCGCACACGAGTACGCAAAGAAGCGCGCTGAACATAAACGCGCGGAACTTGCTTCCCACGCGGATAACGCCCGTCGCGTACAGCACCATCATTATGCCGAACGTGACGAAAGTCGACACCAGCGCGGCGAACGCTACGCCCGGGTACGCCAGATCGATAAGTTTCGAGTACGCTCCTACGAACGCGCCTTCGAATATCGCGTACAGCGAGCCGGTCACAGGCACCGTCGCGGGCGCGAACGACGCGATAAGAGAGCAAACCAAAGCCCCGATCGGCGCGATTACGCAAGCCGCGATAAGCACGCTGAGCGACGGTAAACGCATGAGAAGTATCGCCGTGCCGAACGCCGCAATCAGCGTGAGCGCTACGTAATATAAAGATTTGAACGCTACGCCCTTGTACGTCGCGACTTTTTTCTCGTCGACAAGCTCCTCTCCGCTGTAATAATGCTCCATATTTTTGATAGCGGGATTAGTCGTTTTAATCATTCAGAAGTAAACCCTCCGTAAGCCAATGTCGGGTAAAGCGGCGATTCCGCCACTATTACGAATAATATTATACCCCACCCCCGCGAATTATGCAAGCAAAAACCGCTTCCGCTCCGTGTATATAATGTGATTTTAATATAAGTAAAAAACGCTTAAAAGTAAAATGCGGTTAAAAAAATACAAATTTTTTATAAGGACGGAAAAGCGGTTCCATGTCGGGGATCTTCACGCTCGCTTCGCTCGTCCGAGGTTTGACGAGGGAGAACGGAATGTGCGCGGCATAATGTAAATAATAACGAAACCTTTCCGTCTACCCGTCATTATGAGGGAGCGGCTTTCCGCGACCGTAATAATCCCCCACAACAGAGAAATGCTCATCCTTATACGTCATTTCGAGCGAAGTCGAGAAATCTAGCGAAGCGCAAAAATTATAATAATGCGGCTTCGCCTAGATCCTCAGGGCTTCGCTCAGGATGACATTGATGGGATAGTCGTTCCATGTCGGGGATCCTCACGCGCTACGCGCTCAGGATGACGGCGGGAAAACGGAAACTTCTCGGTCGATTTTTAATTATAACGAAACCTTTTCGGTTTTCCTCGTCATTCAGAGCGGGGCGACACGCCACGCGTGGAATCCCCTGCATGGAGCAGATAATTATCCTTATAAATTCGCCAAGGAAAAGGAAAAGCGGCAAGCATGAGCTTGCCGCTTTTCGTTGCCGCTGTTGCGGACGTAGTTTAGGTTCTTTTACCTTTGCCGCTTTGCGGGCGGCTAAGGTTTTGTGGACGAGCCGTAAAGGCTTTATGGGCGTTTAGGCGCGGTCCTCGATGGTGTACCAGATATTGCTGTAGATACCCATGTTCTTGTCGGTCGTGTCGTTTCTGAAGGAAACACCGAACGAGCAATCCTTGTTGACGTCAAACAACGTGTCGATGTAGTTGGTGCCTGCGCCGCCCGTGCAAGTGCCAGAGGTGAAGCGAGCGTCAACGTCGAACTTATTATCCGCGCCGTAAATCGTTATCCAATTCGTATCGGTACCGGTCTTGGCGTACATTTCAAGCTTATGACCGTCGATTACGACTTTCATGGTGAGTTTGTAATTCGCGCCGCCCTTTTTGTAGGTGTAGTAGTTAGTAGGAATGCCAAACGGCTGGTACACATCTTTGTCTTGGAAGAATATACGCGAATTGTAGTCGTGCGTGGCGGTGAGCATGAGTTGGTCGCCTTCGGAAACGAGCAGCACGCGCATCATGTTGTTCGAGCTATCCTTGACGAACATACCCGCCATCGGCCAGCCGGTGCCGTTGTCAAGCATATTCGTGAGCGTGTAGCTGAACGTGAGCTTCTGCGTCGCAGGCTTGAAGGTGATGCCGCTGAGTGCGGATTCGTGAGTGGAGGTAACCGCTCTACGTTTGAGCGAGCCGTCTTCCTGCAACACGAGTCCGTCGCCGGTTACCGTGGTGTACCCGTACTTGCCGGTGAAGGCGATGTCCTGAGTGCCGTCCTCGGTAACGGTGATTGCGGTGTCGTAAACGTTGTTCATCCAGGTAGCCTTGGTGTAGTTACCGGCAGGCAGCGAAGCCGTGTAGGTCATCGCGTTGCCCTCGCCGATAGTCACTTTACCGAAGTAGTTATTGCCGTTGTCCTTGGTGAACACGACGTAGGTGCTGCCCACGCCGTCCATACCGGTAGGAACGGTCGCGCCGGTTATCGCACCGGTAATGGTCTTGTTGACTACAGCCTGAACGGTATAGGTAATAGTCCTGTCGTTCATAAGTCTGGGGTATTTGACCTCGCCTATTCCGTAGTTCTTGCCCAGGTCGTCGGTCACGCCGGCAATCTCATGGCCCTCTTTTGCGGTTGCGGTGATGGTGACGTCGGCGCCGAACGCAACGGTATAAACGTTGGCGTTCTCTGCGCTTGCGGTGCCGCCGGTGACGGTAATGTCGGCGTTTTCCGCTCCGACAATGGTTACCGTGTGAGTCTTGCCGATAATGGCGTTAACTGCCGCTTCGCCCTGTGCCGCCTCAAAACCGGTATATTCGTAGTTGACGGTGAGATTAGACCCGATCGTGAACGAAAGCGATACTCTCGCTTCGCCCGAAGGCATCTTCGCATTGTCGATGCCCTGCGCGGTACGGGTCGCGACGGTGGAAACGTACATCAGTCCGTATTCAGTGGCGGAATTCTCTTTCGCAATCATGTAGTAGGTATCGTTTGCGCGGACAAACATTACGTCGTAGATGCCGGGATTTGCGAACGAGAAACCGCCCGGTGTAAGGCCAAGTCCCGCATTTGATACCCATTGCGGTTCGCCGATACGCACGCCCGTCTGACGGGTAAGGAACATAAACTTGTTGTCGTTTGCGTCGACGTAGCGAACGCCCATGCCGGGGTCGCCCTCGGTGCCGCCGCCCTTATTCTCGACGGTGAACTTAACAACCGAGTAAGCGTCCTTGATACCGGTAAACAGCGCGTTCTGTCTTTCAAGGTTGTTGCTGTTCTTGCCGGCTACGGGACTGACTTTCAGCGCTTTGGTGTCGTAGTTGTAGTCGACGTTAAGGTCGCTGGAGAACTTGACGGTAGTGCCGTTGGAGAAGGTCGTGTCGCCGCCGAACACGGACTTATCGAGCTCGGCTACGGGTGCGGCGATAGGATCGCCGGCAGCGACGGTGACTGCGTCCTCGTACACTCTGGTGTAGTGAGCGCCGGAGGTTATTTTGAGCGAGTAGGTGCCTGCCGCAACCGCCGCGAACGAGTATTTACCCTCTGCGTCGGTGGTAGCGGTAGCAACCGCCGCGCCGCCACCAAGAAGCGTAACGGTCGCGCCGCTAATCGCTCCGCCCGCGCTTTCGGTTACCGCGCCGCCCACGGTGTTCGCAACCGCGAAAGTGGTTCTGAACTGATAATTCTGATTGTATTTGCCGGTAACGGTGTAAACGCCGTTGTCGGTCGATTCGGTCTGCCAGGTATCGCCGCCGTCGAGCGAGAGTTCGAACTTCGAAAGCGCGTAACCCGCGTTCGGGGTGACGGTGACTTTTATAACCTTGCCGGTGGTAATGGTCGTGCCGCTTACGTATTCCGCACCGTCAACAGTGATAACGGACGAGCCGCCATCTCCGTCGGCCACGGTGATATTGCCTTTAACTTCGCTTTCGATTGCCGCGATAGCCGCGTCGATTGCCGAGGCGTCGTTATTGACTGCGAAGTCTTTTACCGCGTCGGAAGCATAGCGGTTACCGAAAGTGCCTGCGCCGATAGCCAGTTTTTCGGCAGACATAACGGCCGTCCAGCTCGAAGGCAAGAGATAATCGGTTCTCTGCGTTCCGTCGGGAGCGTAAGCCTTGCCGTCTTTATCGAAACGACCGAGGTACTTGCCGTCGCGGACGAAATAGAGGTTATCGCCCTTTCTGATAATGCGAACGGTTGCGGTCGCGCCGTTTGCGCTGTAGTTTGCAAAGCCGTAGGACGAGCCGAGATCGCCGAACATATTATGCGTGCTCGGGTTTTTGCCCGGCTCCCATTTTCCTTCTTCCCAACCGTTCAGGTACATCTTCATGCCGGTTTCGTTAGCGCCGATAAGAACACGGTTCATACCGCCTGCAGAAAGCATGATGCCGGTGGTTTCCCAAGCGTCGTTGCTCGCGCCGGACATACCGAGCGTCGTATCGTGACTGCTCATGACTTTAATGTCGGCGATAAAGTCGTGATAAGTGCCGTTCGTAAACGAAGCCTGCGGGTTGCCGTCGGAGAAACTATACCAACCGTCGTTGAAGCGGCTGAGATAGGTTCTCACGCCGGAGCGTTCTACGGTCACGCCGTTCCCGAGGTCGACCGCGTAATCGAACGGAGTGTCGCCGCCCGCTTCCGCGAGTTTGCTTGCGATAGTTGCCGCGTCGCTGCTGATAGAAATGTTTTCCCAGTCGATGTAGCAATACGCCGAGGTGTTAGCTCCGATATCGATGCCATAAGCCATGGGCACGCCCACGAACTCTGCCGCGAGGTTATAGGAGTAGACGAGCGTCCAGCCGCCGGTGGGCGAATCCTTGTAAGTATCGGCGTTCTCGGGCGTGTATCTCGAGAACATATACACTTTCGAGCCGCTCTTGATAACGCGTACGTCGACGGAGTTCGCTCCGTACTCGCCGGTCATACTCGCCTGAGCGTAGTTCCATATATCGCCCTTGAGGTTGCCCGGTCCGGTCTGGAAATCACTGCTGTTGTTAAACTTGCGGGTGGGATCCATTACGCCGAAGCGGAGGAAACGCGCGTCGAAATGCTTGGAACCGTTGTGCATTTTCAGGCTGATGCCCGGCCACCACTCTTTCTTTCCGGTAACGTCGGTCATCGCGTCAAACTTGACGGTGTACTCTACTACCGCGTTTTCGGCGGTGTAGTTCGTGAACCAGTGTTTCGGCTCGTTGAGCGCGAGTTTTCCTCGCGGGGTGAAGGTCTTTTCGGTGCCGGTCGTATAGTCGTAGGTCGTGTTGATGCCGTTGAGGTTGGAAGTCAGCGTGGTTTCGCCGATCGTGACCGAGCCGCCGTGGGTCATGAATTTCAAGCCGATAGCGTCGGAGATCGTTTCGTTCGCTTCGTCCACGGTCGCCTGTACAGTGAACGCGACTTCGCGGGTGTAGTAGTTGGCTTTCGTAAGTTTCAGCGTGTACTCGCCGGCGCCAAGGCCTACGATAGTGAACTTGCCGTTAGCGTCGGTAGTAGCCGCGCCCTTTTCTTCGCCGTCTTTGATAGCGGCAACGTTGACGCCATCGAGTTTGGTCGAAACGGTGTCAAGGTCGACAACGTTACCCGTCACGCTGACGGTGTTATCGAGTTTCGTATAGGTGACTTCAAACTCGTACTTCGCGCCGTATTTTGCGGTGAACGTGTAGGCGATATCCTTTTTGTTGCCGGTCGCTTTGAAGTCCGCGGAAGATTCGGTGCCGTTCACTTTAAGCGTGACTTTCGCTTCATACTTGTCGCCGGTAACGTACGTCGGTTTTACGGTAACGGTGACGGGTTTGCTGTAGGTAAGCGTAGTACCGCTAACGTACTCGGCACCATCTACGGTTATTTCGGAAGTACCGTGATCGTCGCCGTTTGCGGTGACGGTGATTTCGTTTCTGAGTTTTGCGTTCAGCGCCGCGATCGCTTCGTCAACGCCTTCCGAGGTAATCGTGTAGTTCTTGAACGTCGATTTTCCGTCGTTGTTGTTGCCGTGCATGCCCACGCCGACCATAACCTTGTCGGAATTCATGATGCTCGCAAACATTGCTTCGAGCGCGGAGTTCGGAGTATTAGTATCATTACTTCTGGTAAGGAAGCAATAGCCTTCCGCTCTGGTGCCGTCCGCGTAGTAGAAATTGGTCTTGCCGTCCTCTACCGTGAACTTGCCCATATAGATGTCGTCGCCGATGAGGTAAAGCGTAGCGCCCTTGCGAATCATCTTGAACTTGACGGTTCTGTTTGCCGCGTAGTTGCTCTGACCGCCGTTAGCCATATACGGACCGCAGATCTTCGTATCTCTTGCGAAAGTCGAGAGATCGTTGTTCGTAAGGCTGGTGAACTCGTTATCCCAGTTGTTCCACAATCTCAAGCCCTGTCCGCAACGAGCGATAGTCATGCTTGCGTTGGCGCCGGTACCGATCGCGAAACCGAAGCTGTTCCAGAACTCGACGTCACTGAGATTGCGGTACTTGGCGGTGGTGAATTCTGCTTCGACGATAAAGTCGTTATATGTGTTGTACGGATCGAGCGCGCGCACTCTGTTGTTGTAGACGAACTTGTATTCGTTGTCCGCGCCGTCGGGATCGCCTGCGATACCTGCCTGAACATTATTACCTGCGTCAATGCCGTAGGTAAGCGTGTTGACTTTGTATCCGCCGAGCGCCGCCGTAACCGCGGCTTCGCCGGTCGCAACGGAGAAGTCAGACCAGTTGACGTCAACGGAGTAAGAGGCGTTTGCGCCGAGCGAAATGCTGTAGGCTACGGTCTTGTTTCTCCACGGATCGCCCATAATTTCGAAGGTGTAGAAGTATTCGTAATTCTCCATACCCGCGATCTTGGCAAACATATGGATCTTGGTGCCTTCTTTCACCATCATAAGGTCACCCTTATTAGACGATGTGATGCCGTATGGCTTATCTTTAGTGTTGCCGGAGAAGTCGATCTTGTTGCTTATGTAGTAGTAGTTGCCGCCGCAACCATCGCCCCATATACCGTTGCGAAGTATGCGGTACTCGCGGCTGTCGCCGTTGCCGTTGACGATCATAAGACCGAGACCCGGCCAGTATTCTTTGCCGCCTTCTACGTCACTCATTGCGCCGAGTTCTACGCTGTACTTGAATACCGCGTAATCTTCGGTTACGTCGGTGAAGTACACACGCTTGCTGCCCATACCGATTCTCGGACCGTTGGTAGTCGCGGTGACTTTACCGGTTTCGTAGTCGTAGGTTACGTTGTAAGCGGTGCTGGACTCGAGCGTTTTGTCGCCGATCGTGACGGATCCGCCGATAACCATAAATTTGAGCGTGATATCGTCGAGCGTTGCAGCGGTCTGCCCGTCCGCGGTAATCGTTTTACCGGTCACGACGCGGGTGAAGTAGTTCTTCTTGGAGATTTCTACGTCGTAAGTGCCCTCTTTGAGCATTGCGGTGTAGGCGCCGTTCGCGTCGGTAGTCGTTTCGGCGAGTTTGACGGTGCGTTCACCGTTCTCGACGAGGTAGAACTTGACGGTTGCGCCCTCGATAGCCTTGCTTGCGTCGTCTGCGTCAACGATCTTGCCGGTCGCGTCGAACGTGGGCTTCTTCTCGCCGAACGTCGCTTCGAACTCGTAGGTGTACTCCCAGTTCATGGGGATAAACGAGAACGTATAGCCGTTGACGTAGTCGCCCTTGAGTTCGCCGAAGTTGACGGCGGTGACGGAATCCGCCGAGCCGTCGTTTACTTTGACTTTGAACTCGGTGATTTCTTTGCCCTCGACGGGGTTGACTTTGACTTCGACTTTGGTGCCGAACGGTGCTTTGCCGGTGAACGCGTTGCCGTTTGAGGTAGCGGCGATCGTGCCGTCCGCACCCGAGCCTTTGAGCGTTACGGGCGCGCCGTAGCCGCTCGTCATAAAGCCGTAGTTCGTGTAGGTCACGTCAAGCGTTTTGGTTCTGATGTCGACGGACGATCTGAATTCGACGGTGTTGGACGAAGCGAGCGCGTTCTCAAGGCAAGTTACAGCCAAAGCGCTGAGATCGGTTTTCGAACCGGTCGTGAGCATTTCCACCTTGCCGTCTGCGAGGGTCGCAAACGGAACGGGGTTAGCGTCGGTTTCTTTCTGATAATAAAGGATAATTGAAGCACTGCTCTTTACGAGGCGGAACTCGAACGGAGTGTCAATATTCCACAGTCCGCTTATGCCGTGCGGAATATCTACGCGGGCTTTAGTCCAGTCGCCGTCGCCGATCACGCGGAGTTTGTCACGCATGAGCGCGATATACATATAATGTTCGCTGCCGTTGACGAAGAACACGAAACCGGGATCGTCCTCGGTGCCTTTCTTGAATTCCACGGTCGCTTTGACGGCGAATTCCTTGGCGTTGAGGTCGACGAACGTAGCGCCGATTTCGGCGTTGGAAATCGAGTCGATCGAGCCGTCGGGATTGACGGTCATCGTAGTCTTTACCTCGTGCATGCCGACGACGATTTCGCCGAAGTCGTAGCCCGGGGTGAGTTTGTTATTCCAGCCGTCCTCTGCCGCCACTTCGAATTCGACGATAACGGTTTTGCCTACCGGCGGAACGATGGTCAGCGTGTAGGAGCCGGCGGCGAGTTTCGCGCCGATCGTGCCGTCTTCCGCGATGTTCACGGGAGTGATTACGCCGTTCGCGTCGAGTTCGGCGGTTACGCCCTCGAGCGTGGAGATAGTTCCCCACTCGCCGAGCGGAACTACGGCCGCGGTCACGTCGTAGGTGTTCTTTTCGAACGCGCCCTGCATTTCGACTGTGCCGCTAGCTTCGGGAACGAACGTGTAGGTGAAAAGTTCCTCGGCTTCGTCGAACGTAGCCGCGAGCACCTTGCCTACGGTATCGCCTATCTTCTTATATACGAACTGAACGTTGCTCTTGTTGTAGTTCTCGTTTACGGTTACCGTAAAGGTTACGGCGTCGTTTTCGCCGAATCTGTCGGTTTCGGGGAGGCCGAACTCGTAGCCGTCGTTCGCATAAGTCGCATTTTTATTAAATCCGACGAATTCGATCGTGCGGCGGATTTCGCGTTCGGTGCGGTAAAGGGTTACGTTTTCGGTGAGAGTGTTGTAGAACACTTCGTTATCGCTGCCCTCGAGCGCCCAGACGAATTCCTTGCCGGTCGCGGGATCCGCTCCGAACTCGGGCGCGGTATCCGCAGCGCCGTCCGCGGTGATAAGACCGAAGCCGTACTTCGCGGTCTTGGTCGCGACGGCGGTGTCCGCGTCGGTCTTGAAGGTGACGGTCGCTCTTACGCGTTTGAGATAGACTTTAACTACGTTGTTGAGCGGTTCGTCGCGCTTGACGGTGACAGTGAGGTGACTCATGTTTTCGTCGACGATGAAGCCGGTAGGCGCGATCGCGTCGTGAGTATAAACTTCGCCCGCGTACTGGGAGAAAGTCGTGCTCTGAGTTTCGTCGAGCGCGTACTCGTCGTTATCCGCGTTCTCGACGTAGACTTCCACGGTACCCTCGACCGCTTCTTCGTCGTAGTAAACCTTGAGAACGAGGCTGCCGTCGCCCGCGATAGTGCCGCTCATGGTAGCCGCGCTTTTCGCCGCGTTGAACTTGTAGCCGGCGTAAGACTTGGGCGTGACGTTCACGGTCGTGTCGGTCGTGCCGGTCTTGTTCTCGGTTTCGAACAGAACGTAGTCCGCGTTGTGGTTCTTCGTGTAGTGTTCGACTTTGTACGCGGTGTCGGCGTTGGCGACGTACTGCGCGGTCACGGTAACGGAGCCGCCGGGCGCTTTGTCGAAGTTGAAGTCGCCCCAACCCGCAAACGTGTAGCCGGGCTTTGCGGGCGCGGTTACTTCGGATTCGTCGATTTTCTGTCCGGCTTTGACCTTAATTTCTTTGATTACGGTTTCGCCGTCCACGAAAGTGATCGTGTATTCCTGCGTGCGAGTAATCTTGACGATGAACGTTTTCGACTGACCCTTTTTCTCGGGCGTGGCGAGTATGTAGAACGTATTCATACCGTCGGAGATCTCGGCTTTGTCGACCTTCTTCGTGAGTTCTTTGTCACTGTAAAGGGCGAGCGTAAAGCCCTCGCTGACTTCCACGTTTGAAAGGACGTCTACTTCCGTAACGTCCGCGTCGACCACCTTTACGTATGCGCCGGTGTCGTCAACCGTGAAAAAGTCGTCTTTGACGCTGAGCGTTGCGGTAGCCGTTCCGCCGCATGCGGCGAAAATGACGGTCGTAAAAGCAAGCAACAGCGCAAGTAAAACAACTATCGGTTTTCTCTTCATAGTCCCTCCTGAAAGGAATTTTTGTTTTCGTAGCGAAGAGTTATGCTACGCCTTAGCGGCGTAGATTTCCCCTCCCGCTAATCTTATCGTATTGATTATACGCTTTTTAGTATGCTTTGTCAAGGGGTAAATTAAAAATTTCTTACCCCGATTCACAAATTTTACACGTTTTTTCGTCACCGTTTTCGCTTTTTTTGCCGTTTTTATTGCCAGTTTTGCAATATATCAGCGCAATACGGTGATAATTTTGCAATGGTGGTTAATATTCGGGTTTGACGCCATAAGTGATATTTCCGAACCGCGTATGAGCGGTGATATTTTTGCTGTGCAAAAGCGATATCCGCAATTTCGCGCGGGCGAGATTCGCTTCGCGAGTGATATTCGCGCTTTCGCGCGAGTTAAGGATAGTTACTTTTCTGCCGTGGGGGATTCCACGCGTGGCGTGCCGCCACGCTCTGAATGACGAGTGAAAAGTCGGGCTACACATTATATTTTAAATAATAACGCGCAGTTTCCGTTTTTAACCGTCATTCAGAGAAACAGCCGAGCAGTTTGCTCGGCTGTTTCGTGGAATCCCATACTATAAACAAGTAATTTATCATTATTCTATTTTATCTATCTTTTCTTCTTCTATCTTTTCCTTTTCTTCTTCTATCTTTTCTTCTTTCCTCTTCCCTGTCGTTACTTCGAAAAACTTCGGATAGCGTTTCGCAAGGCGTTTCAGCGCGAAGTAAAGCGGAATACCGAGCGCGACTACGGAAAGGAGTTCGCCGCCGCCGACGGTGAGCACGCTCAGCCAGTACGGATCGGTTATTTCGGGGTTGGTGAGGAAAATCACCGGCACGAGGAAAGCGTTCGCAAGCACCGGCGGGATAACTCCCGTCCAGATTTTACGACTGAGCCGCGTAAGTATAGCGGCGATCAGCGTAGCGCCCGCGCCGATAAGCATATCCCACGGCCCCGACGGAATATTCGCGAGAAAGCAGCCGATCGTCAGCCCCGGTATAGCTTCCGGGAAAAACAACGGCAGTATCGTGAGCGCCTCGCTTACGCGGAACTGGATCGGCGTGTACGCGATCGGTGCGACTGCGAACGTAAGCGCGGCATAGAGTGCAGCGATTACGGCGGAACGCACCAAAAACTTAGTGGTCTTATTCATAAGTCCTCCGTAACGGGTCGATGATTTTCCGACCCGCAAAAATTTTATTTGCCCTCGGCCGAGTGCTGCACCAAACGACCGACAAGGTACTATATTGTTATCCTTTTGTATAAGTAAGCCTATTTCTCTTCTTCCGCGAGTTCGAGCGCGTCGGCGGTTTCGCGAAGTTCGATAAAGTGCGCGTGTTCGAAGCCCGAGTTGGGCGCGTGAAGCGTAAGATACGGCTTGCCGTCTTTCTCAAAAACCATACCGTGACCGCCGTCGCCCGCGTAAAGCGGTTTTTCGATCTGCGACCAGCCGGTAGCTATATCGTCGCCTTCGTGGCGAAGCATGCCCTGAGTATAGCCGCCCTCGCCGAAACTCGACCAAAGCATAACGAGCGCGCCGTTCTTGTTTTCGTGAACGAACGGACCGTCGGTAACGTAGTTGCCGCTGTCGTTGTGCGAGTTTTTCCAGGGCGCTTCGGAAGCGCGGAACAGAAACTTCGGCTCGCCGACCGCAGACCGTAGGTCCGGCGCAAGTTCGGTTATCCACATTTCGCCGTCGTGGACCTGAAGCCACTCGTGGCAGAAAATGCAATAGAATTTACCGTTATGCCGAACAAGCGTGCCGTCAAGACACCACCAGCCCTCGGGCGTGATCGGTTCCGACCACACGGTAAAGCCGGTGAGCGGGTTATCGCTCCTGAGAATCTGACAACGTCTGCCGTCTTTTTTCGAAAAGAACGTGGCGAACATATAGTACGCGCCGTCTACCTTGTGGACTTCGGGCGCCCAGTAGCCCTCTTCGCCCCAGAAGCCTTCGGGGCGGTCGAACGCGTGGTAAGGTCCGTCGAAAGTCACGAGGTCATCGGATACGAACGACGAGAACCCGGGGGTCTTGCCGTCGCCGCCGTAAGCCGCGGAGTTCGCCATATTGTTGGTACCGTACATATAGTACTTGCCGCCGTCGACCAGTATGAACGGGTCGCGGATTCTAAGATCGTCTTTGTTGAATTTCATGAGATTGCTCCTACTCGATAACACTTATTGATTTGATAACTACGGGCTCTACGGGAACGTCGCGGTAGCCGCCCGCGGCAAACCCTGTTCTGACTTCGGAAATCGCGATAGCGTTCTTTAGGCTTTCTTCGTCGGCGGTCTGACCGAAAGCGGCGTACTGACCGTCGAGATACGGCAATTCCTCCACGCAGATAAAGAACTGCGAAGAAGCGGAGTTCGGGTCGGGAGTGCGAGCCATGGAAACTACGCCCGGTGTATGACGGAGCGGATTGCGAACGCCGTTCGCCGCAAACTCGCCGCGGATCGTGCGGGGCGCCGGCTTGTGGATAAGTTCGCCGCCGCTTTGCGTGAAACCGCCGCCCTGAATCATGAATTCGCGGATCACGCGGTGAAAGCACAGCCCGTCGTAGAAGCCGTCCTTCACCAGCGCCATGAAGTTTTCCACCGATTCGGGCGCGTACTCGCGGAACAACTCGAGGTTGATCTTTTTGCCGTCTGTGAATTCTACACAAACTTTGTCTTTAGTCATTATTATCCGATCTCCGTTTTATATAAGGCTGTTTTGTATAAGGCTATCAGTGAAAGTCCTCTTCGGTGAACGCTTCCCAGGGAATGTTCACGGGCTGATTATCGTTGATAATCGAATCGACGTGCATAAGGAGCGGGAAATCTTTAAGGTCGAGTTCGCCCTTTGCCGCGCGGGTCTTGACCGCACGCGCCACGCGGGTTGCGACGACGAGCGACTCGAGCGTAACGCCCTTTAGTTCCTCTCTCACTTCCGCCATGGTCATGCCTTTGCCGAGCAGTATGCCCGCAAGCCGCGTTCTGCCGCCGTAAACCGTGACGTAAAGGTCGCCCGCGCCCACGATAATCTTATCGTCCGCGCCGCCTAAAAGTTTAATGAGTCTGATCATTTCGCGCACGCCCTGACCGAACGCGCCCGCTTGCGAATTGTAGTGAAGTTCGCTGTTCTCGCCGAAATTCCGCTTGTTCACGCCCACCGTGAGCGTGATGCCCAGCGCGTAGCCGTTCTTCAGCGCGACGGCGCTCTCCACTCCCATAACGTCGTTCGACAGCGAAATGTGATAGTAGTCGGTCGCCATCGTTTTTTTGATAAAGCGCAGGGTTTCCGGGTCCTCGCCGCAAAAATAGACTTCGGTCTGATCGTGCGCGACGAGTTCGTAACTGGTGCAAGGTCCGCCCACGGCGTTGAGATTGCGCTTAAGTCCTTTCTTCGCAAGCATATCGCGCCAAACGTACGGATACGGAATAAGGTTGCCGTTCTCGTCGTCCAGAAGTCCTTTCGTAACGGTAAGTACCGGGGTTTTCTCGTCGACTTCGGGCAGAACTTTTTCGCCGAACCAGTCCACGCCGAAACTCGACACGCCGCCGATCACGAGATCCGCACCTTTCAATGCGGTCTTGAGTTCCTCGATCTGATAAAACTTAACTCCGTCCGGGAAGTCTTTTACGAACTTCGGGTGACGGTTGGTCTTTCTGCAAGCGTCTATGATCTCTCGGTCGAGGTGCGTACCCACGAGGCGCACTTCGTGTCCGTTTTCTCTTGCCGGGAACGCGAGCGCCGAACCCATCATGCCCGATCCTACGATTGTTACGATACTCATTTTTTATACTCCTTAAATCATTTGCCGCGGAGTTCTCGCCACCCCGCGCCTTACTTCGCGGTTTATTTTACCCCTTAACCGCCGTGATTGTCAAGGAAACGACGGTAGTTTTTTACCGTTCCATAATATAGGGTTATTTTAGCCATCGTTAATAACCTTAAAAACAGTCTTTTCCGCGCTTTCGCGTGTTGGATTGCTAGGCGTACGCCCGGTACGCCGTCGCACCCCACCGCACGAAATCATCGAAAAATCCTGGTTTTTAAGGCGCGTAGCGTTTTTGCGGAAACAAAGGCGAAATAATTAAAGGCAAACAACCGAACGCGTACCGATAGTCGCGCGGAGCGGAGTTTACCACATAATTAGCCGTCATATTGTCCGCAAAAATTATTAATGGTGGCTAAACTAACCCTAGGTGTTCCGCAATCTACGGAACGCCACTTCGTAACCTATGCACGACGGAGCGCATACGATGGGGTATGGAAAAGTTTAAGTTCCGCGGCAGGGTAATCGGCGTAAGCGCCGGCACCCTCGGCGACTACGAAAAATACGAACTCGGCGAAAAAACGCTCGTCACCGTGCTGACCCACGCGGCGCTCGACAAGCCCGTCGACCTCTTCCGCGAAATAAACGGCGAGGACGAAATCTTGCCGCGGCTTTGCTCGCTGTCCGAAAAATCGGGGTCGACGATCGTCGCGGGTATGCTCGTCCGTTACGGCGAAGTCCGTCGGCTGAGCGCGGCGATAGCGCACCGCGGAACGCTGGAGGACGTAGCCGACTCGTGTACCGCTCCCGATCCGTTCGTTCGCGGCGGTACCGTCAAAGTCTTTACGACGGACGGACTGAGTTTCGCCGTCTGCCCCGGGCGCGACGCGTGTTCGAGATTGATAGTCGGAAAAATAGTCGGGCTTTGCGACGCGGTTATCGCGCTCGACCCGACCTACTCTACCTCTGCCGAAACCGCCGTAAAGCGCCTTTCGACCGAGTTTTCTCTTCCCGTCCTCTACGCTTCGCCCTACCGAGTTTTCCTCTTCGATGGCTAACCGCGTAACGCCGCGTTTATTTCGCACGCCGTCGCCGCGCCGTTATACCGTGCCGTTATACCGTGCCGTAATCTTCGGGCAGTTCTTCGTAATCTTCGTCCGACGCGACCGGGTACATAAAGCACGGGTGAACGACTTCGTCCCATATTTCTTTGAGCCGTTTACCCTCTACGCTTCCGTTATTTATAAAATCGTCGAGCGTGTCATAATCCGTTTCTTCGCCACGACTGTATAACTGCACGCCGTTATTCTCGCCGTAAACCTGATACGGTCTGCCGTTATACCAGAATAACATTTCCCCGTAAAAATTGAAACCGTTTATAAAGTCCTCAAAAGTCGCCTTAAACGGCTTACCCGACTTGTACTGTTCTCTCGCCCTAGACAACGGAACTAACATAGGGTAACTTATTCCGTGCCATTTCTCTTCCGTTTCATTACTGCCGCATTGTTGCCAACCGCAATGCGGACATTTTGCGCTGTTGCCGTAATCGTCCGCAAAATTCAATCTGCCGCACACCTCGCACGCAATGGCGTTATTATATTCCATAGTGTTATACTTTTTATCCATTTGTCAGTCCTCGGGCGGAACGTCGTAATCGGTTTCGGGGTCGCCGCAGTACATAAAGCACGGGTGCACTACTTCGTCCCAGATATCGACAAGCAGCCTTCCGTGAATGTTTGCCTGCGCTTTGAAATCATCGATCGTGGCGTAAGTCTGCATTATATCTTTGCTCGCCAGCACCGCGCCGTCGGCACGTCTGAAAACCTCGTAGCATATTCCGTCGTGCCAAAACAGCATTTCTGCATAGAATAATAGTCCGTTGATAAATTCTTCGAAGTTCGCCTTAAACGGTTTACCCGACTTGTACTGTTCTCTCGCGTGCGACAGCGATACAAGCATAGGATAACTTATGCCGTACATTTCTTCGTAGATTTCGCCGTTGCCTTTGCCCTCTTGCCGCCAACCGCAATGCGGGCACTCCGTCATAATCAGTATCTTATCGACGAAAACCGTTTCGCCGCAGACTTCGCACTTTGCTTCGATAAATTCCTTTTCGTTTTTCATTTCGTTATTTACTCCGCGACTATCGTGAGGTTATGATTTGCGGCGTACGTTTTAAGGGCGCGGCAGAGGTCGGTCGAGCGGAACGCTTCGCGGGAGTACGAACACCTCAGCGCGCTCGACAGCGTTTTGTCGCCCACCGAGCGGTGATCGCCGCTTGCTCTGTCGAAGTAAATGCGCATGGCGGCTACGAGGTCGTGACCGTTGGTTATCATAAGATAGTCCTCTACTCTGCCGGGGTCGCGGACGGCGGCGAGTTTTCTCAGACGTTCGCCCTTTATTTCGTTCCTGCGGTTATAAGCGTTGACGAAAGCGACCGCTTCACTCACGGGCGTGGCTTTACCCGGGCGAATCACTCGGCTGAGGTCGGTGCCGGATACTTTGAGCGCCCATTTGTAGCGGTCGGAACACAGTCGTATCGCCGAGATCGGGAAAAGCGACCGAAGTATTTCGTACCGAAGCCGCATTGGCGGCGTTTTTCCGCGGTAAAAATTGACGACCACGCGTTCGAAAGTTTCGTCGTCTTTTACGAGCATGGTTTCGCAACAGCAGCCGTCGCAGTAGAATATACGCTCGAAGCGCTTTTCCGTCTGATAGTCGCGGTCGCGTATGCCGATGACGCGCGGCTCGTAGGGGAACTCCGCGGGCAAAAATTTGTCTATCGTGGTTGACGCGCCGTAAGCCTTAATAAGCGTGACGGACTTGTCGAACAGAAACCGAAACGCTTTTACGTCGTCCTCGCCCTCTAAGAGTACTATGGTCTTTTTGCGCTTGAAGTCCGCGGACAACAGCAGGCTGATTTCCGCGGCGGTATTCTCCGCGGTAAGATTCGAAAAAATCGAGTTACTCCCCATACTGTTCTCCGAGATCGACCTGAAGATCGCGATGACCGCCGAGGATTTGCGGCGAATGCGTGGCGATGATCGCGCGTGCGCCGCCGAGCGCGCGGCAAATCTCTTCTACGTCGTCCGCGAGCGTGAACTGCCACGCGATATGCATAGAAATTTCCGGCTCGTCGATAAGCAGCAACGCGCCGTCGGGCGTGCCGAACAAAAGATCGGCGTAAAACTCCGTAAGCCGTATCTCGCCCGCGGACAGTAAAGCGAACGCCGTTTTCTCGCCGCTCTCGTCTATAAATTCCAGACCGCCGCTGCCGATAATCGGCGTTTTGAACGTAAGTTTGTCCGAAAGCAAACTGACCAGCAGTTCGGCTTTTTCCTTTTCTTTGCCGCCCGAGTTATAAGCCTTGCCGACAACCGCGGGCAGTCCGCGAAGTTTAGCCGCGTACTCGCGGATCTTTTCTTCGCCGCCGAGCGCCGCGGAAATATACCCGTCGCCGCCCGCGCGTTTGACCGCGCCCACGAGCGCAGCCACGCGTTCTTCCGCTTCCGTCGCGTTTTCGCCTGGGTCAACCGCTTCGCCGTCCACGTTAAAGCCGCCGTCGGTCTTTTCGAAAACGAATTGTTCGCCGCCGTCGAACGATAGCGAGAACTCCCGCGCGGGCATGGAAAACAGCGCTTTGCGGTCGCGGTTCGCTACCGCCGCTATCAGCGAAAACAGCGTGCTTTTGCCGAAGCCGTTAGGCCCCGTAAGCACCGTTACGTCGCCGTCCTTCAGCCGCACGCGGTAATTGAACCGCCCGAACAGTCCTTTTACGGATATTTCTCTCAGCATGGTTTTCTCCTCCCTTTCTGCGCCGATAATATATATTCGGCCGGTAATTTTACGACCGAGCGTTATTCCCGTTCCGATTATTTCGCCGCTCGGCTTCGCGTTTTTCGCGCTCGGCGAGTTCCGCGGCGTAGCGACGGCGTTTTTCGGTGCTTTCCCACCAGCCGACTTCGCGCGTCGTGAACTCGGAATTGCCCGGGAACGGCGTAGCCGTCAGTTCCTCGCGGGTCACGCCCAGCCGTCTTAAAAGTTCGTCCGTGGTTATTGTTCTCAAGCCGTCCGCGCCCAGGCAACGCGAGCAAGCGTTTTCCGCTCCCGCCTCGTCGCTGACGTAAAAATCGCAATCGGCGGTTTTAGGCGTGTATCTGCCGCCCGCGTCCGCGATAAGCCGAACGAGCGACAGCATTTCTTTAAGGTGCGAGTTTTCGTAAGCCTTGCAGAACGCCACGCGTTTACGCTTAAACGGCTGTTTTTCGGCTTTCACGGTCGGGCGATAAGCGCGCACGAACGCGTCAAAAACCTTTCTGCCGTTGTTGGTCATGCGGTCGCTCTCGTCCGCTCTCGC
>ERZ780148.598-NODE-598-length-29165-cov-6.252662_pt1 | contig 29165 bp, 35 predicted proteins | sample MGYA00510984_ERZ780148 | MGnify/ENA primary metagenome ERZ780148 (study PRJEB29588, sample SAMEA2160902) | human gut metagenome | biome: human gut; feature: human-associated habitat; material: faeces | place: Denmark | collected 2008/2010 ...
TTGCTCTTTGCCGTCTGATGTGGTGGTACACGTCAGGCGGTGTTTTTTTATGCCTGTTTGTTCGCACCTGCCTGCTCCGCCGCCTTTTTGAGCCAAAAGCGGCGGTTGTATTCTGCAACACGGTCTTTGTTTGCCGCTCTCCATGCCTTTTTGTAGGCTCTGCGAGCCTCGATAATTTCGCGCTCTTCGGGTGAAACGCTGTTCAAATTGATTTTTTTAGTTCCCATTTTATAACCTCCGAAATAAATCTTTTCTTTTTGCTTGACAAGGAAAGAAAATTTTGCTATAATCAAATTATAGCACACTGAGAAAAAGAAAGCAAGTCTTTTTTTCTTGTTTTGTAAAATGAAAGATTTTCTTTCCAATCAGTACAAAGGAGAACCAAATGAAAGCGACAAAAAACATATACAATCCCGAAAAAGAAAACGCTGTTTTCGCTCAAAAGTTAAAGGGTTTATTTGAAGAAAGTAAGATACCACAGAAAAAACTTGCTGAATTCATTCAAAGTGAAACTGCTGAAAGCATTACTCGACAGTCCATAGGTCAATGGTGTTTAGGAAAATCCTGCCCCCCATTGAGGACTATACCTATTATTGCGAAATTCTTTAATGTTTCTACTGATTATCTTTTAACTGAAACGCTTGTGCAAAATCCGGAAGCAGACGTAATATCGGTTTGCGAATATACGGGGCTTTCGGAAAAAGCTGTTTTGTTTTTAAACTCTCTACAAAGCCGGGCGATAGGAGAGGATACGTCCCCGGAACTTAAGACCGATTTTTCAACATTATATAAAGCTGCACAAGATGAACTCAATAAACTTCTGGAGAGTTGTCCCAAAATCAAGCCTGTAATTAATAATTATATTCAGTTAAGGCGTACCAAAAAATACGATAAAGCACACGAAATTTGTAAAAAGTATGAGAATTGTCAAGACTATAAAGAGGCTTTTGATAAAGCTGGAACACTACTGGTGTATGAAAACATAATAGAAGAACATAAAAAAGCAAGCATTGTCAAAAGCAGATGTTCTTTAATGGCAATATCGGAATTACTTAGCGCTTCCGAACGTGAAACATTTGTAATAGACTTAGCACTTTTGTTTTCCAGTTTTAATGAATATATTGAAAAAAAAGAATTAAAAATCGAAAATGTTGAGGGAGTTTTCGATTTTTATGAGCGAACCATAAAACTCCCTAATAAAATAGTCGAAACCATTTTATTAGATGAAATACAAACATATCTCAAAAATATTAAGACAGAACTTTCCAATCAATCAAATTCTACATGGGGCTTTTACTCATTTGTCGAGGAAAAACAAGACGAACAGAAAGGCGGTGAATTAAATGGCAGCAATAACCCCAAGAAAGAATAAATCCGGCGAGATCATCAGCTACACGATCAGGGTATATCGCGGCTATGACAGCAGCGGGAACAGGCTCAAGCCTTACACCATGACCTACAAGCCCGAACCTGGCATGACCGCAAAGCAGGTTGAAAAGGAGCTGAACCGTCAGGCGGTGCAGTTTGAGGAAAAGTGTATGCGCGGCGGTGTGGCTGACCCTACGATCAGGCTTTCCGATTTTTGCGAAAAGTATCTTGAAATCGCAAAGGGGACGTTATCGCCTACAACATACGCATTCTATCAGGAGCAGATCAGGAGCCTTATCGTTCCGGCGCTAGGGCATTTCAAGCTAAAGGACATCACAGCCGCTCACGTTCAGCAGTATATACAGCAGCTTTCGGAAATGCCGAAATCCACCAGAGCAGGGGAGAAAGAGAGCGGCGAAACGATCTCACCCTCTACAATCAGACGATATCTAACCGTGTTACAGTCAATATTCAAACAGGCTGTCAAGCTCGGACTGATACCGGAAACGCCTGCAAAGACCGAAAAGCTGACGATCCCGAAAGTCAAGCAGCCGAAAATTGAGATATTCAGCAAACAGGAAGCCGCTCAAATGCTGGCTTGTCTTGAAACGGAGGATATCCAGTTTCAGACCTTAATACAGCTTGCTATATTCATGGGAGCGCGGCGCGGTGAACTGGTTGCGCTGAAATTCTCCGACGTGGATTTTGAGCAGTCGAAAATCACTATTGAACGAGCGGCGGTAAAGCTAAAGGGTCAAAAGACGATAATCAAGCCCCCGAAAGACTACGAGGTGCGAACCGTAACGGTAAATCAAAGCTGCCTGGAGCTGATAAAGCTGCTGAGAGCCGAAAAGGCAAGAGAGGCGGCGCGGCTCGGAACTCAGTGGATAAACGGCGGCTGGCTGTTCACAACCTGGAACGGCGAAATAATGAACCCTCAAACTCCAACGAAACAGTTCAGCAAGTTCCTGGAGCGGCACGGCTTACGGCACCGGAAATTTCACAGCCTGCGTCACACATCAGCCACATTGTTGCTCTATGCCGGCGTAAACATCAAACAAGTGCAAGGACGGCTAGGACACGGCGACATTGAAACCACGAACAAATATCTTCATGTTCTGGAAGAAGCGGATGTAGAGGCGGCGAAAGCTCTTGACATTATGCTGCTGCAAAAGCCTGCTGAAAAGGAGAAAAACATCTCATGAAAGCAGAAAAGCCGCCCGGAACCGGAGCGGCTGTGTATCGTGTTGTTAAGTATCGTTAAGGGAGATTTAACGTCAATGGCGCACTAATAGCGCACTATCGGGATTTTTCCCGCATAAAACAAAAACCGCTTTGCAAGCCTTATTCGGCATTACAAAGCGGTTTTGTGTTGGTCTGAGTGACAGGATTTGAACCTGCGGCCTCTACCACCCCAAGAAAAACCGCTATTTTTTATTCCGTTATAGTTGATAAAACCACATGTTTTATTCTCAACCGTGCAATATCCAGTGCTTTTTGCTGGATATTGCACGGTTTTTTTGCGTTTTCTGACAAAAAAATGCAAAAAGAAATGAAAAATCGCTGTGCTTTAGATGTGCTTTAGATGTTCTTTTGACAGAGCACCCCAACGGACAAAATCCCCTTTATACCCTTATTTTACACCGTTTATTGCGAATTGTCAATATCTGTAATTGCTTTTTACCTACTCCACTATGTGTGGATTGATAGAATGGAGGTTATTATGAAAATCATTTTCAAGAACGATGAACACGAGGAAAGATACTACGCTGCCCTCGCCAAGATGAAATCAACCGACTGCTATCACCGTGCGGTTGCGTATCTGTTCACACTCGACAGGGATTGTGCAAGGCACATTGACGATGTGTTCGACTTCAGAGAGGACGGTATCAATCCTGACGGTCTGCACAGCGGTTGGCAGACAGGCACATCAGTTCAGACAACACGGCTTGCGTTCAACCTTTGGAACGGCTTCATTGAAAAGGGCGAGGAAAAGCGGTTTACTCCCGATGAGATATTCACCTCAACCTACGCTAATTACTACTTTGAAGCAATCAAGTTGAGATACCCCGAACACGATTATAACGGTTAAACTCCTCCAAAGGATTTAACAGTACGGCAAAGGTAGCTCCTTTGGGTGGGGTTTCCTCTTTCCTCACCCTCGCCGTACAAATATAGGAGAAAAAAGAGGTTGAAAAGGTGCTACATATAGCATCAAGAAAAGAGGTTTACTTATGAAGTCAATAGCGTTTTATAACAACAAGGGCGGGGTCGGAAAAACCACCTCGGCAATCAACGTAAGCTATGAGCTTGCGAAGAACAGCAAAGTCCTTATCATTGATGTGGACGGACAAGCTAACTGCTCACGCTTCTTCACTGAGGAACTGAAATCGGGGTTAGAGCACGCTCTCGTCAGCTCCGAGGTATCGCCCGAAACGGCTCTCTGCCACACTCGGTACGATAATATCGACATAATCACGGCTACACCGAAACTGAACGGCATTACATCAGAGTTTGACAGCTTTTCGGACGAGGAACAGGCGGCTATCGCTCGGAAAATTCTTTCTTTCGGCTCTGCATACGATTATGTTCTCCTTGACTTGCCCCCTGCGCTCACCAAAGTCACCGAACGGCTTATCGGAGCGTGTGATGTGGTATTTATACCGATAGAACTCGGAACATTCGCAATACAAGGCATACCAACGGTCACGGGTATGGTTAAGAAGTGCGGAGCAAAATTCGGCGGCTGTATTATAAATAAGTATGACAAGAAGAACTCGGCAGATGAACAGCTCCTTGATTTGCTCAATGAAACGCTTGGAAATAAAACACTTAACGGCTTCTGCTGCTGAACGCAAGGACTACCGGGAAATAATATGCAGCAATATCAGCTACGATGAAGCCTATGCCAATAACTTCATTGCCAGACAGCAGGTTGATGAGCTTGTTGAGATTATGGTCGATGTGGTGTGTTCAAGCGCACCGACTATTCGTGTGAACGGAGAAGATGTGCCGCAGGAAATAGTAAAGAGCCGTTTTCTGAAGCTGACACAGGAAGAAATCGACTATGTGCTGTACGCTCTTGAGCATAATTCAAGCCGTATCGGAAATGTGCGGTCATATCTCATCACGGCACTGTACAATTCCAAGGTGACTGTCAGCAATTACTTTTCAAATATGGCTTACAACGATATTCGTGAGGGTAAGGCCTGACATCGGCATTTCATTTCGTGAAAGGAGGCGGACATGGCTGTATATACCCGGTTGTCGAGGGTACCGGCTTCTTCACTCAACTTTTTCTTTTCAGAAAGGACGAAAATATGACTATTGGTGAAAAATCAAAGCTGAAATACACTTATCACCGAGTTCATTCAGGTAATCGGCTATGGTATGCCTGACATCAGTTCTTGCCGCCGCAGCCGAGGAGATGGAGAACAATGGCAAGAACTGTGAAGATGTCGAAGCCGCCGTGCGTTACATCAGCTTCATTTTCCGGGAGAAAGATACGATAGCCCATATCAGCGGCAAGCAGAACGAACAGCATACTCTCCTTGACAAAACAGCCGAAGACATTGTATAATTAAGATAAAGAGCATATGGCAGAAAGGAGCAGCCTATGGATAAAATCGAGGGTTTCAGCGCAATCGGTGTTGAGGAAGTTGAATGGGGCGAGTTCACATCTTCTTGGTCAATCAAGTTTATGGACGAGCTTGCGAACAGAAAGTATCACAAGAACTTCAATCCAAAATTTGTTGATGTCCTAGAATGGGCATTTGCTCACAAGGATATGATACGGGATATGACGTTTGAGGAACAGGAACGTCGAATGATCGCGGATGGTGTGATAACCTCCGACGACATCTGAAATATCCGATATTTTACAGAAATCACTTGAAAAAAACGCAGTATGGTGGTATAATAAAGGTAGAATAGTGTATAGTTTTGAAAGGAGAATGCCTTATGGGACGAGATGTTGTTTCGGCAAAGCTCGATGTAATATTCAAGAAGCTGTTTACTGAAAACAGCGACTTGCTACATTCCTTTGTGGCAAGTATGCTGGATATTCCGCCTGAGAGCATAAAGGAAATAACGATTTCCAACCCTGAATTGCCGCCTGAAACGGTAGCGAGCAAGTTCAGCCGCCTTGACTTGAGCCTTAATGTTAACGACAAGCTCGTAAATGTTGAAATTCAGGTCAAAATCGACAACGACTACCGTGACAGAACGCTGTTCTATTGGGCAAAGCTGTACACCTCCGAGCTAAAAAGCGGTGAGGATTACGGCAATCTCAAGCAGACAATCACGATAAATATCATTAATTTCAATATGTTTGAGGGCAGCGATTATCATACCGAGGTTGCGGCTATGATAAAAGGTAAAAACGAAATTTTCTCGGATAAGTTCAGTATGCACTTCTTTGAACTGAAGAAGATAAGCAAACACCCGAAAACAAGCCGTGAACAATGGCTGCAGTTCATTAATGCTGACAGTGAGGAGGATTTTGAAATGGTAGAAGCAACGAGTATGCCTATTATCCAGAAAGCCGTTAAGGTTATCTATGATATGAGCGAAGATACCAAGACCCGTGAGCTTGCCCGTCTGCGTGAAAAGGCTCTCCATGATGAAGCCTCTGCATTAAAGCAGGCGAAGAGCGAGGGAATTGAAGTAGGCAGAGCCGAAGAACGCAATATAATCATAGAGAAAATGAGAGCAATGGGTATGAGCGAGGAGCAGATAAAAGCTATCGTATCTTCAAAATAACAAGTTAATATACAATTAAATAACCGGTAAGCGGAGAACGTAAAGCGTTCTCCGCTTTTTTGCGTTCAGGGGGGTGATAACAATGATAAACAAACTGACGGGAGAGCCTGTTTCTGCGGAAATGCAGAATGTCCTGAAACGGCTTGCGAACAGCGAGAATGTTCCCGAAGCCGAAATACAGCAACTTAAAGAAATCCGTGAAGCTAATTCCTGCTTGGGAAACGGAGTGCCGACCATAAAGCTGAAAGACCGTGAGGGTATTCAGAACGGTGTATATAACAGGCTTCAATGTTCGGGCAGCGCTGTGACAGATGAAATCAGCCGAGAAAAACGGCTTGATATTGTTATCGGACTTCCGGCTTCGGGAAAATCATCTGCACTTGTTGAGCCTATTTCCGAGCAGTACAATTCACGAATTATCGACAGCGACGAAGCCAAAAAGCTGCTTCCAGAATACAACGATGGTTGGGGCGCAGGTATCGTCCATACCGAAAGCCAGCTTATTGCCGACAGGCAGTTCCAGACGGCAATACAAAACGGCGAAAATATAACTTATCCCCGCGTTGGCGGCGATTGTGCCGAACTTACGGATATTATCGCTGCCGTGAAGAAAAAGGGCTATTCCGTCTATGTTCACTTCAACGAGTTAGACCGAAACAAGGCTCTCGGCAGAATGATCAACCGCTTTCTTGAAACAGGAAGATACATTAAGCCGGAGCTTGTTACCAAATACGGCGGCAGTATCAGCAGCACATACGAAGCACTTAAAAACCGTTCCGAACTTGTGGACGGTTTCAGCAAGTGGAATAATGATGTGCCGTTAGGCTGCCGCCCGAAGCTGATTGAATACAGTGGCTCCTGTGAGGATTTGGCGGCGGCACTCAAACCTACTCTGAAAGAGCGATTACAGCAGGCAGAAAATAACTGCCGTGTATTACGGTCAAAGATTGACGAGGTGAACGATATTTTTCGGAATAATCCCGACCTCTCACAGATGTATGTCCAAAGGCGTACCGAACACCGCCGTGCCAAAGACATAATGTCAAAGGCGAAGCCGCCGCACAGATAATCCTTACATACTTATGATTAGTGCCTACTGCGTAACAGCGCAGTAGGCACTTTTTTTGTTTCACAGAACATTTGGAGGTGATATATGACGAATAAACCTACATTTAACCTCGTTTCATTTTCGGGCGGCAAAGACAGCACGGCTATGCTTCTTGGAATGGTGGAACGGAAAATTCCGATTGACTGCGTTCTATTCTGCGATACGGGCATTGAGTTTCCGCAGATGTACGAGCATATCAGCAAGGTCGAAAATGCTGTCGGAATGCCTATTACTCGTGTGAAATCCGAACAGAGCTTTGAATACCTGCTGCTTGAATGCCCGATTGAGCGCAAAGAAAATTCTCTGTCAGTCAAACAGGGCGGCAACAGCTCCAACGGATATAGCTGGGCTGGTCCGAAAATGCGATGGTGTACCTCACGGCTCAAAGATGTCCCCCGCGAGAAATACCTAAAGCCGCTTCGTGAAAAGTACAACATAATCGAGTATGTCGGCATTGCAGCCGACGAGCAGTTCCGGCTTGAACGCAAAGCTCTCTGCGCTTGTTGAGCCGAGGTATGGTATTTTTCAGCTAAAGGACGGCGAGAAGCTGCGTGACTATCGGTTTGAGTCTGCTGACAGATTGAAGAAAAACGGTCTGTATATTGACCGTGAAAATTACGACAGGGTTTATCGCGGCAGATTAAAAGAGGGCGAAACGCTCGACGATATTTATAAACGCTTTAATGTCGATCACCCCGAAGATTTCCGAGGACACTCGCTCTCGGTAAGCGATATAATCTGCGTTAAAAGTAACGGCACAACTGCCGCCTACTATGTAGACAGCTTCGGATTTACCAAAGTACCCGATTTCACGCTCTCACTTGAAGAACGCAAAGCAAGAAGAACGCTTACGGACAGTATTTCCCTATTGGCAGAAAACCAGCTTGCGAGTGATGAAATGGACGATTTGGGCAATAAGCTGTTCAATTATGACAATGCTCCGAAGTACAGCAATTCTTCGGGATATTGGATAATGGGTGCTGGGCTTCACGCAGACGAGTTTGAGAGCCTGACCGCCCGATACCATAGCGGCGAGGATATTCGTGCGGAGCTAGCGAGGAAAATCTATGGTATTACTGACCATATCTCGTTTTATGAATACCCACCGTCTGACGGTATCGGGAGAATTGATATTTCATCGGAAAAGACCGACAGCGGAATGACTTTCCGAACCAAAGGCGGCTTTGAGGTTACGCACTCTTGGGAAACTCTCGGAGAAGCCTTGATTACTGCCGCAAGGAAAGAATTTGACCGCCACGAAGAACTTGACAGAGAATATGTGCTGACCGAAGCAAAAAGCAGGATAAACGAATATACTCAAAGGGAGTTCGGCGAGGAAGCTGATTTTTCCGACCTGTCGAGAATACCGCTTGCCTATACCACTCACGAAGATACAGACGTAGAAATAACCGTATATGCCGACCTTGTGGATAACAAAATGGTGACATTGTACGGCGATAGTATTGCCGATGAACACCGATTTGAGGATCCTGACGATATGCTTTCTACTCTCGGAAACCTTGAATTCAGCGACCTTACTGTGGTGGCAAGCGAAATCGTGGAGAAATACACACCCACCGAAGAAACAGAAATTCAGTCAGCAGGAGAAACAGAACAGCAGGAAAAAATCAGCTCCGACGTTCATTCCGGCGGCTCTCCTTTTGGCAATGAAACAGCCGAAATGTCCGAAACAGTTCAGCTTAATCTGTTTGGCGAACCTATGGAAAATGACAAGGTTCTCGAAAAGACTATAATCGGCGGCGTGGATATTGAGGAGGCGTTAAAGTATGAGCTTACTCACCACGGGACGGGCTTTCAGGACGGAAAATTCCGTGTTGAACAGTTTCATCGTGAACACCCTGACGATACAAAGGAGTTTGCAAAATTTCTCTCCAAAGAATACGGAGTAGGCGGTCATACCTGTGAGGGCAGGATTGATATGGCTTCACATGACAGCAAGGGTATTCAGCTTGATATAAAGCTCGATAACGGTGAAAAGACCTCGGTGACTTGGAGCTGGCAGAAAGTAGCCGTCCGTGTGTCTGAACTGATTGATAACCAGACCTATATCACGCAGAAAGATATTGACAGCCGTATCAGAAATGCGCAGAACGAGGTGTCGTGTTATGATATTGATACCCCTCAATATCAGCGCAGTATAGCAATTCTTGAACAGTACGGCTTATCAGAACGCCGTGATGAACAGGTTTCTGATAAAACCGATGAACAGCCGGAAACAGCTCCAAAGCTGAAAGATACAGTTATCGACCTTACTGCTCGTCCCGAATATTCGGAAACTCCCATTGAAAAGCACGATTTCACAATATCGGACGAGAACTTAGGCACAGGCGGCGCAAAGACGAAATTCGCCGCAAATATTGCCGCTATCAAAACGCTGAAAGCTATTGAGAGCGAAAACCGCCTTGCCACTCCCGATGAACAGGCTGTACTTGCTCAATATGTCAGCTGGGGCGGTCTGGCACAGGCGTTCGATGAGAATAACAGCTCTTGGGCAGGCGAATACAAACAGCTTCGTGAGCTTCTCACCGATGAAGAATATACCGCCGCAAAAGGCTCGGTCTTAAACGCTCACTACACCACGCCCACCGTAATCAATGCGATATATAAGGGCTTGGAAAACATCGGATTTGAGGGCGGCAATATCTTGGAGCCTGCTATGAGCGTTGGAAACTTTTTCGGAACAATGCCCGAAGCAATGCGGCAAAGCAGCCACTTGCACGGTGTTGAGCTTGACAGCATTTCCGGCAGAATTGCACGACAGCTCTATCAGACAGCGGATATTCAGATAAAGGGTTATGAGCAAACCGAGTTTTCGGACAATTTCTTCGACGCTGCCGTTGGTAATGTGCCGTTCGGCTCTTACGGCGTTTCAGACAAGCGTTATAACCGAGAGAATTTCTTTATCCACGACTACTTTCTCGCAAAAACGCTTGATAAACTCGCACCCGGCGGTGTTGCCGCACTTATTACCACAAAGGGTACGCTTGATAAGGAAAATCCCCGTGTGCGTGAATACCTCGCCCGCAGAGGTGACTTAATCGGCGCTATCCGTCTGCCGAACAACGCTTTCAAAGCTAACGCAGGAACAGAGGTCACTACGGATATTCTGTTCTTCCAAAAGCGTGAGAAAATGGCTGTGGAAATGCCCGATTGGTGCTACGTTGGCAGAAACAGCGAGGGCGTTCCCGTAAACAACTATTTCATCGACCACCCCGAAATGATACTCGGTGAAATGAAGCAAGGTATGGAACAAGAATTGGGATATGGGCGCTGCCGCAACGCAGATTTACGGTACAATCAGAATGCCCGCAAAGGTGATTTTTGAAAATCTCCTGAATAACCGTGATATTGTTGTCCGTGATAAGATTACGGACGCAGACGGCAGAGAGCATTATGAGATAAACAAGAAAGAAACCGATTTAGCACAGGAAAAGGCTCGGCAGATGAAAGAAGCCTTTAAGCGCTGGCTGTGGGACGACCCTGCTCGGCGAGAAAAATATGTTGAACGGTATAACAATCTGTTTAATTGTATCGTCGGAAGAAAATTTGACGGCTCACATCAGACCTTTCCGGGAATGTCACCGTCAATCAGCCTAAAACCTCATCAGCTTGACGCAGTTATGAGAGCAAAATTCGGCGGCAATACGCTGCTGGCACACTGCGTGGGAGCCGGCAATTCCTTTGAAATGGTGGCGGCAACTATGGAGAAGAAGCGTTTGGGCTTAATCAACAAGGCTTGTGTTGTCGTTCCGAAACACCTCGTCGGGCAAATGGCTAATGAATGGCTGCGGCTCTATCCGCAAGCTAAAATCCTCACCGCAAGCGAAAAGGATTTCGACAAAAACCACCGCCAAAAGTTTATAGGTCGGTGCTGCACGGGCGACTACGACGCAGTTATTATGTCCTACGAGCAGTTCGAAAAAATCCCTATGTCTATGGAGTACCGCAGAGATTTCATTCAGCGTGAGATTGATATTATGCAGAGTGGTATCGACGAATTAAGCGGCGATTACCGTTCACGCTCAAACAACCGCAGTTCCATAAAAGACCTTGAGCGTGAGAAAAAGCGTCTTGAAACACGCTTGCAGAAGCTCATCGAGGGTGGTGGCAAGACAAAGGACACGTCCCTCACCTTTGAACAGCTCGGCTTTGATAGCTTGGTTGTCGATGAAGCCCACAACTACAAAAACGGCTTGGTCGTTTCAAAAATGAACAGGGTTTCGGGAGTGCAGACTACCCCTGCACAAAAGAGTGAGGATATATTGATGAAAACACAGTTCCTCAATGAGAATTACGGCGAGAAGAACATTATTTTCGCCACGGGAACGCCCGTGTTCACACCTTACCAACACTCAAATACTAAATTTAATATCAATGCCTGTTTCATCGGAAATCGTCACAACCTCAATCATCGTTAAAGCTATTTCGTGCTTTTCTTGAACCGACAATTCCGACCAGCGTTTCAGCGGCTCGGACAACGGCTTTGTGTCGATTTCCTTGTGCTTTCTCTGCTGTTTGTGTAATTTCTGTTCAAGCACGGATTTCTGCTTGTGCAGGGCGTTAATGCGTTCCTGTATGTAGTCGAACAGCACCGTATCTGCGTTTGCGAGTTTGTCCATAAGTTTGCGGATTTCATCGTCAATTCGGGCGAGTTCGCCGTTAATTCTGTTCGCCTCCGTATCGGGCTTTGAACGCTTTTTCTTGGCTATTTCAAGCGTTTTTATTCGCTCGTTCATTGCTTCAAATACCGCCTGCTCCACTTCGTCGGGGCGCAGCTTCAAAGTCCTCTTAATACAGCTGTCTGCCTTATAAAAGCCCGTGTCAAAAAAATATCTCCATTGCTTTGTATGAGCCTTGTTCCAATTATATGCAACGGAAATCGAGTACCCACAATGTGAGCATTTCAGCAGTCCCACAAGCCACGAATGGAGTGCGCTGCTGTTGTTCGGTATTCTTTTGTTATGTGCCTTTTTATCCTGCACAGCGAGCCACGTTTGTGAGTCCACAAGTCCCTCGTGATAGCCTATCTTGACATAAACAGGCGAACCCGAGTGATGTTTTCCGTGCAAAAACAAGCCGTGTACTCCGTCATAAGCCTCAATATCATCAAGCATTTCTACGCCCATTGACGAAAAATAGCGATAAACCTCTGCGTCTGCACGAACATAAAGCGGACTTTCAAGCAACCGTGAAATATGCGACCTGTCCATATTTGACCTGCCGTTTTTGCTTTCAACCGAGATGTCAATGCCGTTCTGCTGAAAATACGACAAGACATCTTTCAGAGATGTTGTCGGCTCTTTGTAAATCTCAAACGCCTTTGTAATAACGTGCGCCCTGTCGCCCGGAACAAGCACCGAGCCTGTTTTGCCGTTTATTGTGCGCCGTTCGGGAACATAGCCGTAATAAACCTTGCCGCCCTGATAAAAGCCTGTTTCACGAGCCTTTGTGTTGTATGCGTCCGCAACTCTCGCCGCTATTGTTTCACGCTCAAACTCCGCAAAATTGAGTAGGTTATTTCTCATCATTCGCCCCTCTTTTGTTTCGGTGTTGAACGGCTCTGAAAGGGAAATAACGCTCACTCCCAGCTTGTCGAGCGTGTCTGTGATGTTGAGATATTCACGCATATTACGGGAAAATCTGTCGTATTTCTTCACGATAATTCGTGATATTTCGCCGTTTCGTGCGTCCGTCATCATCTCTTGAAAAGCAGGGCGATGTTCTATGTCCTTGCCCGATTTTCCGTCATCACAGTATATTCTGAAATCAGCCCCCTCGCCTAAAAATCTGATACATTCCTCACGCTGTGCTGCTATCGAGAGCGAATTGTTGCCCTTGTCCGCATCGCTTACAGAGCGACGAACGTATATTGCCGTAGTTTTGCTCATAATCTAACCTCCTGTTGTAAGTCAAGCCGATTACGAGCCAATCCACAGATAGTATATCATAATCAGCGAGTTTTTTCAAGCAGTTTTTCGTTATTTGCTGTCATTTTCATCATCATTACCTGTATTTTCGGGACTGCGGTTTTTCGCATTGGCAGCTGCAGCTTTCAGAATGTCATACAAGCGGTCAATTTTCGACTGCCTGACGCTCTCCGACACCACATCGGGCAAGTGTACCGTAACCTTGAATTTTCTCCCCGTCCATTTGTCATTTCTTTTGCTAATCATAGTGGTTTCGTCCTTTCTTCTAAAGATTGTTTGTGATGTTTTTCCGTTGTTACTAACACATTTGGGGACTGCCGCAGAACGGGTATAACGCATTACCTGTTTTGTCAATCAGAGATTAACAAAATAGGACTGCGTTAGTGGGAGCACCCCCTAAAACCCCTCATCACTGCCGCAATCGTCATTATTATTTGAAGGCTGATGAAACAGCTCATTCAAAAAGCAAACGCTTGAATAACGGCAGAGCTGAAAAGAAAATTTTTTCTTTCAGCCTTGCAAGGGACTTTTCCCGCCGCCCTGTTCCGCTTCGTGTTCCTCTTTTATCTGCTTGATAGCGGCGAGTGCTTTCTGTTTCAAGTCCTCGGACAGCTCCTTACGAAGCCAACGGTTAAAGGTCGGTTCAGAAACGTTCAGCTTCTCGGCAATCTCGTAGAGATAAACCCCGTTCTCCCTTGCTTTTGTGCGAATGTCGTTGTTGTGCTTATTCATAATATAGTCCTCCTGTTGTAGAAATATTTTTGAAATCCCACTTGACAAATCATCATTATCGTGGTATTCTAATGATAAAGGCGATTGTTGTGGTGATGTTATTGATTGTAACACTTCTGTTTCAGCTCGTCAAGGCTTTTGTGGTATATTTCTTGTAATTCCACAAATATAGTCTTTTTCGCAATTTTTGAGGAGGATTTTTATCACTATGGAGAGCAAAAACACCTGTGTTGAGGTATTTGGCAAGCGGCTTAAAGAGCTGCGGAAAGCGAACGGCTACACGATTGAACAGTTTGCCGATATGGTGGGCATTTCAAAAAGCACCCTCGGCTACTACGAGAACGAGAACGATAAGCGTATGCCCGATATTGAGATACTTGCCCGAATAGCTGACACGCTGAATGTGAACGCTGATTACTTAATCGGCAGGACGAACACAACCGCTCAAAAGGGCAGGCAAAAAACGGTGTGCGAGTTCACAGGCTTGTCCGACAGGGCGGCGGAGTATTTGTCAGAGCTTGTGGAGAATAGGGACTACGCAAAGCTGTCGATTATCAATCATCTGTTCGATGAGTTGACCGAGGACTACGACTTTTACAGCTACGAAACGCAGAACGGAGAAGCAACATCAAGCAGCGTCCTCGGCGCATTGTTCCTTTATTTTGACAGATGTTCGCACACAGACACCGTTTGGGACGAGTTTGCTGACTTGGGCAACGACAGGCGCAAGGAGATACTTGCGGCGGCTTACAAGCAGTTTCTTCTCAATCAAGTTACTGAACTCGTTAAGTCGAGTGCCGAAGCGTATAGGCGAGATAACGAGCTGATGTAGCAATCACTCCAAAGCTGAAAAGAATAATTTAACCCTCCTGCGTTCGGGCTGAATGGCAGGAGAGTTAGCTTTTTAGGGGTAGGACACACAGAGATAAATCTATTGCTTGGTTGGATTTAGCCAATAGAAGAACAGAGGTAAAAGTTAGAGGTCTGGAAATTTATCTCCCTGCTCTGCCACAGGTAAATTTTAACAGCAAGGAATTTTACCTTGCCTGTGTTACCACTTAAAAAAGAGGTGCGGAAGATTTTATCTTCCCAACGCTGGGCAAATTCATTTTGGGGTTTTGGAGTTTAAGTCGCTGACCGTGGGGTCAAGCGAAAAGTGGGGGTAGGGGTGGTCTCCCCCGGTGGGGGAGGTGTCACCGAAGGTGACAGAGGGGCTGACCGACAGACTTTGCCCCTAACTCAATGCCTTATTGTGAAGCAAAGCGCAGCTGGGCGTAACAATATGGCTATTGAGTATAGCATTATTGATTGAAGCCGAAAAAATAGTCCCAAAATCAAACACCAAAAAATAGCCGCACCGCTGAGGTAAATGGCGGCAATGAAAGAAGATATCCTACTATGAGTGAGGTAAATGGCAAGACGCTCTCAAATTACTTTAGGATAGACGAGGGGGTAATCGGAAACAACAACAGAATTTTCATCGCCAAGAATATGGACGGCAAACGGGTTCAGGATAAAATTACCTACTGCCGACAGGACATCAGAGAATACTATATCGACAATCTCATCAGAGCGCAGAGGGAGAACAACAAATATTTAGATGCTCCAAGTCACAAATCAAAGCTCACCCTTGACATTTTGTAAACAATACGATAAAATATTAGCAAGGGACAAGCTGCCGGAAAGGAAGATAATGATGCTTAGAATAGCTGTGTGCGATGATAATGAAACTATGCTGAGGTCGTTGACGGACAAAATCAGCGCAACCTATAAGCAAAACAATATTGAGTTTGAAATACGCTCATTTCTTTCGGGGGAGATTTTCCTGAACAGCCATAAGGAACACCCCTTTGATGTTGTATTCCTCGACATAGATATGCCGGAAATAAACGGATTTGATATTGCTGAACAAGTGAATAATGCCGACGAAACGCTGATTGTTTTCGTTACCTCACATGATGAGCTGGTATACTCGTCTATTAAATTCCGACCCTTCAGATTTATACGAAAATCTTATCTTGAAACAGAACTGGGCGAAACACTAACTGCTGTATATACGGAATTGATGAAACGAAACGCCGCAAGTAAAATCATGTTTCAGACAAAATCGGGCGAAGTGCTTGCGGATTTGAACCTTGTAGAATACATAGAGATTTTTAGTCACCGTATTCTGGTTCATATCAAAGATAATGAATGCTTAGAATGCTACGGAAGTCTGTCTGGAATGGAGCATGAGCTGAGTAATTACGGCTTTGTAAGAACGCATAAAAGCTACCTTGTAAATTGCAGGTACATTTATTCAATCGAGAAAAATCAAATCGTTTTAGATGACAAAACTGTAATTCCTGTCAGCAGGTATAAAGCTGAAACGGTTAAAGGCAAATTCAGATGCTTTTTACGGAGAATGTTATGAATACGGTAATTGAAGTGGCTGCCTCGCTGGTGGAGTGCTGCATTTTTGTGAGGTTGTGTAATGGTTTTTTGGGTTTTAAGAATGGGAAACTGAATTGGCTTAAATCGACTGTGGCATTTCTGCTCTTTGCTTTGAACGATGTGTGGTTAGGCGGAATAAGTGGATTTGAAAATATCACTATATTAACAATGCTTCTGATTTTTCTTGGTTACTCGTTTGTATTTTTGAAAGGCAAGGTGTGGGATAAATTATTAGTTTCCATAGTACCTACGATTACAGCGCTGCCGATAAATCTGATAGTGATGAGTTTGTTCAGCGCATTATCGGGAAACGAAAGAGCGGAGGTCATGCCCGGCGGCGTGATGAGAATTCCGGTTTTGTTTTTTAGCAAAGCAGCATTCTTTTTAGTCTGCGAAATCATAATCAGAGCGAGAAAAAAGAGCACATATTCTCTGAATGTATATCAATGGGTAATACAGCTCTCCTGCTTTCTTATCTCTTTTATCATATCAAGTCTGATGTGGAACTTATTCAGAGGACAGGAAGAAACAAAGCCAACCTTTCTGATAATTTTTCTCCTGATTGCGCTTTTGAATGTGCTGCTATATATACTCATGAGCAAAATGCAGCGTGACAATATGGTCAAAGAGGAATACAAGCTGTTAAAATCGAATATTTCGGCGCAGGAAAAGCTTGCGCTGGAAACAATGGAACGGTATTCAGAGGTAAGAACGCTGAAGCATGATATGAAGCATTACCTCACCATTGCCGCCGAACTGATTTCAAACGGACAATCCGAGGAAGCAAAATTCTACATTGAAAGCGTTCTCGACGAAAAAACTGCTCCCGCAGGCATGGTAGTAAATACGGGGAGCGCCGTTGTTGACGCTGTTATTAACAGTAAGATTTCGCTTTGTTCAGAGAAAGGGATAAGCACCAAGTGCATTATCGACACCCAATTTGAAAGCTCAAATGATGTTGATATAAGCATTCTGCTGTCAAACCTGCTAGACAATGCAATAAACGGCTGCGACAAATCAAATCCGCATATTGAGCTTGTCATTAGCAAGGTTAAATCTATGACATACATAGCCGTAAAAAATAGCATAGCCGAATCTGTGCTACTGAATAACCCCGACCTAAAAACAGACAAACAGAACAAATCCGAGCATGGGTTTGGTATCAAATCCATAAGACAAATCGCAGACAAGTACGACGGAAGCATTGAATTCAATGAGGAAAACGGAGTGTTCATTGCCGAGGTGTGGCTGAAAAAATAGTGCCGTTTACGCTGTGAGCGTGCCGTTTATGCTAAAGGTATTGATTTTATAATGATAATCAACTATAATCATCACAACAGAGGTGGTGTAATGCTAACCAATTTGTGTCAGATTATAGTTGATTTTTTTATTAGGGAAGATATAGTGTCGGAAGAACAGCGGAAAGTATATCAATATGGCGTTGAATTGAGTGTTTCCACGTTAATAGGATTATTTATTGTTCTGGCAATAGGCGTATTTAGCGGGAGATTTATTGAAAGCGTCATTTTTTATATTGTTTTTTGCTTAACAAGAGCGTTCTGCGGAGGATTTCATGCACATAGTCACCTGCTTTGTAAAGTGACGTTAATCTGCGTTTTTATAATGGTTCTTGTCATAGAATTGGTATTACACAATATTGAAAGCTATTATTGGTTCGTAGTATATCTTTATAGCTTGATAATTGTATGTGCTTTTGCGCCGGTTGAAAATCCAAACAAAAGACTGACTTCTAATGACAAAAAAAGATGTAAGATAATATCAATTATTCTTATGGTGGTTTGGCTGACTGTCATGTTTCTGTTTTACAGTTTCGACAGTGAGCTTTATCATATAGTGGCATTGACATTGTTCTTTGTAGCAAACTTAATGCTGCTTGGTAAATATAGCGGAAGGAGGGAAACAAAATGAAGAATTCAATCAAAGCTGCTGTTCTTAAGATTGCCGCAAAGGCTGCTCTTGGTACAGCAAAGAAAACTTGCGGCGCAGCTTCTCATTATACACCATAGATAATCCAAACACTTCAAAGATACAGTCATTTTCCATAGATGGTAATCCAACTACAGTTAACGAAGATATATCATATGGACGTTATACCAAATGGTGCCAATCTATCTACTAATTCACCAAAAGAGGGTTAAGCTTATGAATAAATCGACAATATTAGCTACAGTATTAGCAGCATTTCTCTGCATAACAGCATCGTCCACATATCTTTCTTCAAATGCGGTTGCGCAGAGTACGGGAATTACAGAAACTATAGATTTCAAACAGGCATCAAAGAAATCAACTCTTGCTAATTTCAAAAGCAATCTGTATTATTCTGATAAATTTAAAGATGTCAGCGTACCTGTTCTGAAAAAGAGCAGAACATTAAAAAACTGCTTCCAAATGTCTGACAAGGATATGCTGATAATTCCCTCCGGAAAGACCTTAACTCTTCAAGGGGGAGCGAATATCAATGGTACTATATTTATCGAAAATGGCGGAAAGCTAGTTCTTGACAAATTCAGCGTTAATCTTACCGGAAAGATAATGTGCTTAGGAACAGTATCTGTAAAGAACGGAACGCTATACTGTGGCGATAATTCTCTGCTGTATGTGGCTGAGGGCGGTAAATTTACAGCGGCAGACCGCGGCGGAAACGAAACTGAGCTTAATGGCAGAATACTTGCAGACCCATGCGCAAATGTTGTATGTCTTGGTACCTGTAATATTCCGGATCCAACTTTTGAAGCCGAGCCTGTTGCAGCAGTTTACTGCCGTATGGAGTTCGGCGGATATTCCAAGAAAATAGCAGAGGGTAAAACCAAGCTGTCTGACCTGCTTTCCGTAAAGTGCAATACCGGGGCAGGATTTGGCTATGAAGATTTCGCAGATGTTTACACTATCCTGTTTTCCGGTGGAAGCTGTGTAACCTACACTGCAAACGGTTCAATAGAGGACGGGTGGAGCAATATCGGCGGAGTAGATGTGCAGATGATGGCGAATTTCCTTAGCGATTATCACAGCATTTAATCTCATTTTGCTGAACCACTCCATAATTAATATCGTTTGCCTATTCATCACCAATAAAACATCAATTTACGATTAATTTACAACGATAATAATTTGTGAAATATTTATGGTATTTCTAGGCAAAATGCAGTATTCACTTGTTTTTTGTTGCGGCAGTTCCCAAACTGCCGCATTTTCTCAAACCCAAATTCCCGAAAAACGAAAACCCATTCCCGTAAGTCGGGAAAAATGCCTGTTAACCCTGTTCTAATACTAATAACCGTTTGAACGAAGGAAAAGATTTGCAGAAAGACAGTGCCGTTATCTAGGAAAAGAAACGCAGGCGTACTGTATGTACGCATTATCCGCTGCGCGGAAAACGCTCAAGTTTCTTTGACGACGAGAGCGGTGCTGGATTTCTGTAAAGATATCCTGAGTTTAAATGGTTATTAGTATAATATAAATAGGGAGTGATATTTTGAAAGAGAGTGCTAACAGGCTTTATGAATTGCGCAAAAGCCGCAACCTAACACAGTCGGCTGTAGTTTATCAGCTTAACCTTTCTCTGACAAGAATATACACCTATGAAAACGGAGAGCATATTCCTTGCGATGTGTTGAGGAAGTTCGCCGATTTCTACGGGGTGTCCATTGACTACATACTTTGCTTCTCGGACGATAAGTCAAGCGGATTTACCACAAGCCTTCGTCGCTCAGATCAGAAGCTGCTGGATATGTACCGAAATCTTACGCCTTATGCGAAAGCATTGATTGACGGTACAGTATCTACAATATATTGTCAAAAAGCATAGTAAAGTCAACTGAGCATAATGAACCCCATTGCAAGTGCGATGGGGTTAGCTATATATCAAAATAGCTGTTGAAATGTAAATGGATTGGCTCTGTATCGGCGTTCGTTGAGTTGATAATGTGTAGCCACAGGCACGCCTGTTTCCAACTCCATGACGGAGCTGTACATTATGCAGAGGTATCTCCGTCCGTCCCTGCTCCAAAACGCAGGATTGCAGACCTTTGACGATTGGGCAAGCAACTTTGGCGAGGTCGTTTCAAAGGCAGAGCTGAAGCCCGCAGGCAACGGATACCGCACCCAAAAGCGCTTTGCTAAATTCAACAATGTCCCCGAACTCATGCAGATGTTCAAGGAGTTCGCCGACATACGAACGCCGGATATGCTCAATCTGCCTGTTCCGGAACTGGAGGGAGGAAAGCCGCAGACCATCGTTGCCCGCCCGAACGATGAACAGAAAGCGTATATGCAGGTTCTTGCCGAGCGCTCCGAAGCGATTCACAGCGGAGCCGTGGATCCGTCAGAGGATAATATGCTGAAAATTACGGGAGAAGCCCGCCTGCTCGGTCTGGACGCACGGTGCGTAATACCAAATGCTGAAAACTACCCCGACAGCAAGGTGAATCTCTGCATTGACAAAATCATGGAGATATACGACCGCACCTCCGCTGAAAAGGGAGTGCAGGCTATTTTCTGCGATATCGCCGTTAATTCAGATGACGGGAAATTCTCCGTGTACGATTACCTCAAGCAGGAGCTTGCACAGCGCGGCATTCCCGAAAACGAGATTTGCACCGCCGGCGACGCGGCGACGCAGAAACAGCGAAACGAAATGTACGCGCAGCTTCGTTCCGGCACAAAGCGTATTGTTCTCGCAAGCACAAGCAAAATGGGAACGGGCGCTAATATTCAGGCGAAACTTGCGGCGCTGCATAATCTTGATATACCCTGGAAACCTTCTGATGTTGAACGTACCGAACGGAACAAAGGACGACCGATAATTCGAAAAAACTCTCAGATATTTCGAAAATTTTCGAGATGTCCGAGAGTTATTTCTTTTTTGAGATAATGTTTTATGTTAAATGGCTTGAAAAAGTGTGATATAGCAATTGATTTCTGATCTGATTTATGATATAATTATTATATATTAAGATAACGTGTCTAATCAAAGAAATGAGGTTTATATGGAATACGAGCTTATCAATCCGCTTGTAAACGAAATTAAAGGCATACTCAATGCATCACGGCAAAATGTAATCAAAGCCATGAACAACGAACTGCTTGCCGCATATTGGAACACTGGAGATATTATCGTGCAGCTTATTTCGGAGGCTGAAAAGGTTATAAATCGATGACACAAGAAGAATGATGACAAATAACACTATACGTGGAAGTGATTGTATGAGAATAGCTGTATGTGACGACAATAAAGTTACGCTGGATTTTCTTTGCGAGGAGATAGGTAGGGAGTTCAGTAAAACCAAAGCTGATTTCTCCCTTGATGTATTTGAAAATGGAGCTGATTTCCTTTCACAGCATGAGAAAACGCCGTTCGATATTGTGTTTCTCGATATTGATATGCCGACTATAAATGGGTTTGAAATCGCCGAGAGAATAAACAAGAACAATTCATCACTCATTGTCTTTGTTACTTCTCACGATGAATTGGTTTACTCATCTTTTAAGTTTCAGCCGTTTCGTTTTATCCGAAAGAACCACATAACTGCTGAGCTGCCAGAAACAGTAAAGGCTTCGGCTGAAAAATATATCCAACGCACAGCGGCGAGGAATTTTGAAGTACGAACAAGTTTTGGAAATGTTTTTCTTGATTTGAATGATGTTGAATATATAGAGATTTACGGGCATTGGCTGAGGATTAACGTTATGAATTCTGACGCAATTGAATGTTATGGGAGTTTGTCCGACTTTGAGAAAAGACTTGTACCACATAACTTTGTCCGAACCCACAAAAGCTATCTCGTCAACTGCAAGTACATCAATTCGATTGAGCAAAAGCAGGTCATTCTTGATGACAACACCGTTATTCCCCTCTCAAAATATAAAATTGAAACAGTTAGAAATAAACTTAGGAGCTATTTGCGAGGTATGATATGAACTACATAATCGAAATTCTCGCTTCTGTTATCGAATGTTGTGTAGTTGTGAGATTTTGTAATCAATTTTTGGGATTTCGTAACGATAGGCTTAAGTTCTTGAAATCCCTTGCTTTTTTTATTTTGCTTGCGGCGGATAATATACTCTTAAGCCAGCTTTCGGGGTTTGAAATCCTATCGCTTATTATTCTGTTGGTGTTGATTATTTTGTACTCAATGCTGTTTCTCAAAGGGCGGCTATATCAAAAGCTGCTGACAGCAGTTACCCCAACAATTATTATTCTCCCAATAAATATGATTACGGTAAACGCTTTTAAAGCATTCTCGGATTGTTCAGCCGAAGAATTAACAACTCCGGGCGGCGATTTGAGATTTTCAATACTTTTTATCACAAAATCCGCCTTTTTTCTTATCTGCGAGGCACTTGTCAAGGTCAGAAGAAAGAATCATTACCTGCTAAGCGGATTTCAGTGGATAATTCAACTTTCGTGCTTTTGCGTATCATCGGTAATCGCTGTATCATTGTGGAATATATCCCGCACATCAGGTTATTCGGAAAACCAATTTCTGCTCATTTATATTATGATTGCTGTGCTGAATATTCTGCTATATGCTCTGCTTAGTAAAATGGAACGCGACAGCGTTATTAACGAGGAAAACCTAATAACACAGGTTAATCTCGCTGCACAGGAGCAGCTCGTTTCAAATGTTCAAGAGCAATTTTCAAAAATAAAAACACTGCGTCATGATATGAAGCATTGCCTTACAACTACGGCAGTGCTGCTTGAAAGCGGCAAAATTGACAGCGCCAAAAGCTATATCGAAAGCATTCTCAATCAAAAAATAGACACCTCTGCCGGAATTATAGCGACCGGCAGCCCCGTCATTGACGCAGTAGTAAACAGCAAGCTGTCCGAGTGTGAGAAGAAGAAAATCGACACAAAATTCCGTATTGACACAATGCTCGGCAACATCAATGAAATTGATATGAGCATTCTTATTTCAAACCTGCTTGATAACGCAATAGAAGGCTGCAATGGTGCAGATACACCGATGATTGAACTTATAATCAGCCGCCAGAAGACTTTTCTATACATAATAGTAAAAAACACTATATCAGATTCAGTGCTGTCAGCTAATTCGAGATTGGCTACTAGTAAGGTCAACAAATCGGCACACGGCTTTGGAATTAAATCAATTCGTGAGCTTGCCAGAAAGTATAACGGAACTGTCGATTTTAAGGAGAGTGGAAATAATTTTATCGTTGAAATATGCCTTTTAATCACGAAATAAGTCCGTTTATTCTGTAAAATGTCCGTTCGTGATATGGATATTGAAATTTAATATTGGGTCAGCTATAATAATGACAATAGGAGGTAATCTATGATGATTACTAAGCTTTGCCACATAATAGCTGATTCTTTTATCAAGGAAAAAATAATCTCAGAAGAACACCGTGATGTTTACGAATATGGATTAGAGCTTTGTGTTTCTACTCTTCTTGGCGTTATAATTACAGTAGTTATAGGATTATTGTTCAACAGATTTTTTGAAACGCTAACGTTTTATATAGTCTTTTGCTTTACTCGTCTATTTTGCGGTGGATTTCATGCAAAATGTTACCTAACCTGTAAAATAACTTTTATTTGCGTTCTCGTACTTGTTCTTCTGTCAGACTGCCTATTATCTGGTATACAAGATTATTTTTGGATTATTTTGTATCTGTTTAGCTTGATTGTTGTATGTAGCTTTGCACCTGTTGAGAATCCAAATAAATTGCTTTCAGCACAGGAAAAGAAACGAAGCAAAATAATCAGTATTGTTGAGATGACGGTATGGTTTGCTGTGATGGGGATTATGTACATCCTTCATAGCAATCTTTATCATATAGTAGCACTCACTCTATTTTTCGTTGCAACACTAATGCTACTTGGATTATTCTGTGGAAGTAGGGACAAAAATTGAAAAACACAATCAAAACTGTTATGCTTAATCTTACAGCGAATGTTGCACTTGCAACCGCAAAGAAGGCATGCGGAGCCGCTTCGTGGTTTGATTGCTATCAGCCGAAAGAGCCCAAATCACTTAAGGAAATGTGTAAATGATACTTGAGATCAGCACTTCACCCATGGCAGCTAGTGGCTGTCATTATGTTCCATTTTTTCTCGGTGTGTTAAGACAACGAAAAAGCGTTTAACGCCAAATGTTTATTCTATGCAAAGGGATTTTGTTAACCAATTTTAATTGACTTTAAGGAGGTCAAGAATGAAAACAGTTAACTTTTTTATCACTGCTGGACTGCTCATAGCAACAACAGCATTCGGAACTGTCAACACACAGGCACTTGAAATTTCTGAAACACAGCTAAGTAGTACGACTGCTTCTAATAACAGTTTGACGAGTTGCGCTGACAACGTAAAAAGTATCTATACGGCACAGTACCCCGAATATGCAGAAATAATTGATGAAATTGTTGACACTATTTCATCAAGCACAGAGTTTATTCAGTGTTTTGAAAATGAAGGGGCAATTGCATTTCAGATTATTGAAGATTCACTTATGGATGCAATAGATACATCAAGAACATTTAACACAACAAGAGCCAAAAGTTACTCCGTTGCCGTACCGACTATAAATCAACTTTGTTATCATCCGGGTACTGGTAAAGAGTTACGCACATATTGTGGACCTGCATCTGCCTTGCAAGCATTAATTGGAAACGGAAAACTATCTAACATTGCAGAAAATCAGAATTCACTTGCAATATATACAGCAGGCAATGAAATGGGAACAAACTCCTCTGGCACCAATATCAGCAAACTTACGGCATATATGAAAGATTATTATACATCAACAACATATACATACAAAACAAAAGCATTTACAAGTTTGACTTATGACAAGGCAATAGATTTTGTTGTTTATAGTCTTTCTTGTGGCGCTGCTCCTATAATAAGAATAGATGACACCTCAGTCCTAAATTATTATTCAGGTCACAGTTTTACCCACTATGTTACAATTTCAAAGGTAAACTTATCGAGCAATACAGTTACACTTGTTGATCCACATTACGATTCAGCCTACAGATGTTCTCATACAATCAGCATGAGTGAGTTTGAAAGTCTGGTTAATTATAATGGGTGGATTTCGGTGTTTACCAATGTATCTGAAGGGTCGTATATATATGAATAAATATATAAACAATTTGAGAAAAAAACTCATGCCCACGCTGTCAATTTCTGCGGTAATACTGCTTACTTCATGCAGTTCTGTCGTTCAAAGCAGCAATCAGGATAGCAATGTATCGGTAAACTCCGATGATAAGCAGATAGAAGATAATTCCGAACCCTCGACTATAATTCCCGTCAAAAAAGATGAACAAAAAAACACAATGCTCCTGGCAGACTACTGCGATTTCAAAGCCGCAGATATTCCCGATATACCACAAGAACAAAGGGGGATTGAGGCTCAGGGAGCAAAGAATGTTCTGTTTGCTGCAAAACAATCTGATGATTTTTCTGTACTGTTGATCGGCAATTATGTTAGTACCGATACTGAAAATTATTCCCAAATGGTCAATTGCTTTGATTTGGAAATTGCATATTTGGATGGAGAAACCATTGGTGAAACTTACAAAGCACCAGCGGAATTCAACGGATTAGGACAGGGCGGTTATTGGCTTTACACTGATAAGCTGTCAGATTATTTACACTTATATCGCTTTGGAGAAAACTATATCATTCTATTTCGCTATTACGACAGCGAAAACAATTCTTTGGCTGCGTTTTATGCGATAAAGGACGAAATAGTATATCCGTGCTTAATGGGAGATTATTCCGCGATAGGCGGAGAACAGATGGCTATTGTGACCGAATTGTCTGAAAATCTTTCTGTTAATGAGGATAGCTGTTCTATCACAGATAATGATAAAAACGTAGTGTTCTGCTTCAACTTTGAAACGATCGGTGATACATTTACAGGAGCACATTATGTTGTGAAAGCAGTTGATATATAGCATTCACTCTATTTTTCGTTGCTGCATTAATGCTGCTTGGATTATTCTGTGGAAGGAGGGACAAAAATTGAAAAACACAATCAAAACTGTTATGCTTAATCTTACAGCGAATGTTGCACTTGCAACCGCAAAGAAGGCATGCGGAGCCGCTTCGTGGTTTGATTGCTATCAGCCAAAGATGCCAGCAAAGCTCAGAACTTATGTTAAGGTTGTTGACCTAGCAAAGAAGCAGTAAAGAGTTACACACAAAATTGATCGCATTCATAGCGTCCGGCAGATATGCATGCGATTTCCCACTAAAATAACAATTCATTATCCAACTTACCGGATGTTGGAATAATGTGAAAGGAACAACAACAATGATTAATACAAGAAGAATAATGTCAACTGTTTCAGCCCTAATGATTGCTACATCTGTTTTAACAATATCAGGTATGGCAACAACATATGACGGAGGCTGTTCGTCCTTAGAATCCGATAATTTAAATGCCTTTCACTGTAACACAAATCTTCCATCAGTTTTCTCGAATGAAATTGATGAAATCGTAAATTCTTATCTTCATCGGTTTCCCGAATACAAGTATGAGATAACAGAAACTGCTTCTACAATAATTGGCACAGAAAACTTTATCGAGCTTTCCAATATTGACACTGAAGAAGCGGTGGATTTGCTTGATTATAATCTTAGAATTCTTATGTCCTCATTTACTGAATATTCTACATACAGTTTGGTAAATGGGGTTTATTATTCAAACTACACCGTTCCCTATGTTGCCCAGTCAGAGTCATCAAACTGTGGTATTGCGGCAATTCTTGAAGCGGCCATTGGTAATGGCGCTTTGTCAAACACGTCTTCAAATAAAAACTCAGACAAACAAGCAGAAGTAAAAGAAAGCATCGAAAACTATTACGGATCTTACACAAGACAGGCATATCAAATTGTCTATGGAGCCAATTATTATTCTGATGATATTTATAACAGCGCAATTTGTGTAACATCTATTAACATCGATTACGTTATGAATTATCTTAGAAATAGCTTAAAAAATAGCGTAGTACCTATTGTTAATCTCAACGATACATCTTATCTTGAATATTATAATAACAAATCATATGCACACTATGTTGCAATTTCTCAAATTAATGATTTAAAAGGAACTGTTACTATAGTTGATCCATTTAATTCAAAAGTGTGCGGAGGTTCATCTTCCTTTGGAGGAACACATACTGTGACATATGATGAATTGCTAGGTGCTATCAGAAACAATAAAGATAGCTGGATTATAGTAGGTGGATAAGATGAGTAATGTGAGAAAAAACATTTCATTGTTATTGGCGGCAGCACTAATGTTCAACTGTGGTTGTGAAAGGGTTTCCGATAATAGCAATACTATCACTAACAGCAATGAAGCAACTGAATTATCAGCAATATCATCTAACGTTACTTCTGAAACAACAACGGAATTCCTAGAAACAACTGATAAGGAAATATCAATAAGTACCCAAAACTACAGTGTAAAGCTAGGCTATGGCGTTTTTCCTGACGGAAAAATCACACATGAAATTACGCTTAAAGTGATAGATTCGGATAATAACGAATATGAAAGACAGGTAGCAAGCCCTGCTTTAGGAATTGGTTCATATAATGAAATACCTGAAGGTAGTGAATTCAAGTTAATTGCTGGCGAAACTGATGTTTTCCCTGTATTTATATTGGTGGCTGTTCCAATTTCTATCAAAGGCAACATCGCTTACTATGCAACACTATTCCAATTTGACGGAGAAATCTTAGATTTGTACTTCCCTGAAGGACAATACGGTGAATTCTTTCCGCTGATAATAAATGTTGAAAGTGTTGTAATCAACAACAATTCGTTTTCTTATTGCGACGAAAACAATAACACTATGACTATTGAATTATCAGAATAATCTATGATGATTATTAATTCAATCGACCTTGAGCACAAAAACTCAAGGTCGATTTTGTATATGTAGTTTCACTCCCTTGGCATATAATATTCCGCATAATCCTTAGCACTATTCTTAACCGCCTCCGTCACCAGGTCAAACAGATACTGCTTGTAAGCCGTCCTAAGAACACGATTACGTTCCTCGGCGCCTATATCAACAAATTCCTCCCATGCATTTTCTGAATAACAGCACTTTTCAAAATAGTAAAACAATGCACCGAGAATGCTTGAAGCCGCTTCCTCCCCGCCGTTCTTTTCATGGCAATAGAAACTATAATCCTCGCAAAGCGCCTTGAACAGATGATTTATTACAGACAGCTTTGCGTAGTCCCTGTTCTCCACAAGCTCCGAAAGATACTCTGCCGCCTGGTCGGACAATCCCGTGAAATCGCACACGGTTTTCAGTTTTCCTTTCCCGGCGGTCGTGTTCGTTCTGCCGATAAGGTAGTCGGCGCTTACATTCAGTACATTCGCGATCCTCGCAAGAATTTCTATGTCGGGCATTCGCTTGTCATTCTCATAATAACCCAACGTACTTTTGGATATACCCACCATATCTGCAAACTGCTCGATGGTGTAGCCATGCTCCTTATGAAGCTCTTTCAATCTTTTTCCAAACACCTGTTCGAAGGTGTTTTTTGTTTCCGGTACCATAGTGTTCCTCCTCGTAATGTTATCAAAAAGACTATATTTGTGGAATTACAAACGAATATCCACAAACATCTTGACAGACCTACCGCGAAATGATATAATCACATCACCGCTCACAATAGTCATCTTTACAGCTATGATACCACAATAGCGATTATATGTCAAGCGGAAATTTCAAACCTGAAGGATTTTTTCTTTCAGTTTTGCGAAAGGAGGTTCTGCAATGATAACATACGAACCGTT
>ERZ780148.612-NODE-612-length-28799-cov-8.167339_pt1 | contig 28799 bp, 23 predicted proteins | sample MGYA00510984_ERZ780148 | MGnify/ENA primary metagenome ERZ780148 (study PRJEB29588, sample SAMEA2160902) | human gut metagenome | biome: human gut; feature: human-associated habitat; material: faeces | place: Denmark | collected 2008/2010 ...
TAATAATATATAAAATAAACACACATAAGGGGATGACAATTGGATAAGAAAAGCATAACTAATAAAAAGTATAAAGATACGGTATTCAGATTATTATTCAATAATAAAAAAGAAGCATTGGGATTATACAATAACTTATATGATGCTGATTACACAGATGAATCGTTAATTGAGATAGTAACTCTTGAAGACGTGTTATTTACACCAAGAAAGAATGATATAGCATTTACCATGAATGGAAGATTTGTGGTATTATTAGAGCATCAGTCAACAATCAATGAGAATATGCCATTGAGATTTTTAATATATATAGCAAGGCTATATGAAAAGATAATAGATGTCGATAATATATATAGAAAGAAGCTTATAAAGATACCGACACCTGAATTTACAGTATTATATAATGGCAGTGATGACCTGATAAAGGATGGCAGGAAAGTAACGGAACTTGAACTTAGATTATCGGATGCATTTAAGGAAGAAGATGTACAGCTTGAATTAAAGGTCAAAGTAATAGATATAAGATATCCATCACATAATAAAGCTGTAACGAAATCCGATACATTGGGACAATACAGCCGCTTTATACAGATAGTAGAAGACTGCAGAAAGCAGAAAAAGAATCTTGATAAGGCAATGAAAAAAGCTATAGACATAGCGATAGAAAAAGGAATATTAAAAGAGTTTTTAATCAGACACAGTGCGGAGGTGAGGAATATGCTAACATTAGAATATAATGAGGAAGTCGCAAAAAGAGTGGAAAGAGAAGAGGCAATGGAAGAGGGAAGAGCTGCTGGAAGACTTGAGGGCGAATGTAAAGAAAGACGTAAGGCAGAAGAAGCCAGAAAATTATTGATTATAAATAATTTACGAAAAGGAAGACCATGCGATATTGTGGCAGAATTTTTAGATGTACCAATAGAAGAAGTAGAAAAAATTAAAGACAGTATGCAGATTGATTAGCATTATATTTAATAACCGGTATTAGTTAGGTGAATATACAATTGAATAATAAGATGTAGTGGCTATTACAGATTTATAATGGTTTGTAATAGTCACTTTTTATTTTATCGTTTACAGATATTCTGTAAATACTTTGCAGGTTTAATTTAAGTTTTTTGCTTTGCAAAAAGAACCTGCTTACTTCCAAATCATGTTCTTACGCACCTAAACGGAGAAGTGTTTAGAGGCATAAAAACAGTTACCGGTAATGCTGCATTTTATTAATAAAAGGGAATATTCTTAAGATTCTGTAGTTTACATTTTAATATATTGACAGTTGTTTTAACGAAATCTGATACATTGGAACAATACAGCCGCTTTATACAGATAGTAGAAGAATGTAAAAAGCAGGAAAAGAATCTTGATAAGGCAATGAAAAAGGCTATAGATATAGCGATAGAAAAAGGAAAATTAAAGGGATTTTTAATCAGACACAGTGCGGAGGTACGGAATATGCTAACATTAGAATATAATGAGGAAGTCGCAAAAAGAGTGGAAAGAGAAGAAGCAAGAGAAGAGGCAAGAGCTGAGTTAATCAAGAGTTGTTTAAGAAAGATAACCTCATGTGAAGCAGTAGCCGAAATGCTGGATTTACCATTAGAGGAAGTACAGAGAGTAAAAGATACTATGTAGGAGTATCTGTATTATCATAGTATAATATATTATATGGTTAAAACAATAATAATCTTCTACCACAGTTCTCATAAAAATACACCCCAGGATAAAAAGTCCTGAGGTGTAATATACTTTTCTGAAACTTTCCATATATTATGATTCACTGACAGACAGATGCTGTGATATTATGGCGCGGATGGCTCCGAACAGATAAGGCTTGATGGTTTCTAAATCAACAGGCTCGCTGTAAAGTATTACACTGTAACAGGTTGAGCTTACAAGTTCTATAATAAGGAATAACATTATTTCCGGTTCTTTTATTGTCTCTGAACAATTCTCTATAATATGATAAAATACATCTTCAAAATTAATATCATTTTCTGCAATATTAGTAGTAAGAGCTTCTTTAAATATTCCCCAGCTTAAATTTTTAGATATAAATGTAAGAAGTGCTTTATTAGAATTCAGGGCATTAATTATATGATTAACCATAAAAATTATCTGTTCATCAAAGGCGAGCTCGCCGCTTATATTTTCAGAATATTCCTTTAAATCCTTTGCAGCATTTTTAAAGAGCTTGCTGGATTCATGGGAAATCAGTTTGTTTCTTATATCATATTTATCTTTAAAATAAAGATAGAAAGTACCCTTTGCAATACCAGCCTGTTGTGATATTTCTGCAATAGAGGTTTTATTAACTCCTTTTGTTGTAAAGAGCTGGAAAGCGGTATTAAGCAGAGAGGTCTGTTTTTGTTGTTTATTTGATTCTATTTTTCCCATAGTATCTCTCCATTCTTATATTATGCAGGTACATATTTATAATCAGCAATATTAAGTCAGATTATACATATGTAAATAACCATATATTAAATTCTTATTTATTATTTTAATACATAAGAATCTGTAAGTAATAACAATAATACTATAAATGAACAAATTCTAAATATTGTGCATAAATGTTTCATATTGTTTTTGTTAATTAATGAATACAGCTTATATATAGTATATTCATTCATAGTTACTGTGAACAGTAATCTTATTCATATATTTGATTAACATTGCGGTTTATGGAATATTAATCTCATAAAATATTAGATTACTTTTTCTTAAAAGTCAATTGATTTTGAGAAAAAATGACTGGCGGTCAAAAAAGTTATAAAATATATTGACTAATAGTCATTTTGTGCTATAATGACTTACGAAAATAAGAATGACCACTGGTCATTAAACTGTTTTTAATCAGACAGGAGGTTTAATATGGAAAAAGTAGGAAAAGTAATAGTTAAGTTAAGAATACCAATTCTTATCATTAGTTTCTTATTGCTTATACCGGCAGGACTTGGTTATGTATATACAAGAGTTAATTACGACATATTGTATTATCTTCCGGGTGATATTGAAACTATGAAGGGTCAGGATATTCTTCTTGATGAGTTCGGAAAAGGTGCTTATGCAACGGTCGTTGTGCAGGGCATGGATTCAAAAGACGAGGCAAAGCTTGAAGATAAGATTAAGAATGTAGATCATGTTACAGATATCGTATCTTATAACAGCTTTGTAGGTAATACAGTACCAACGGAATTAATTCCTGAAAAGTATAGAAGTATTTTCCAGAATAAGGAGTCCGGATGTACGATGTTTGTAATCTTCTTTGATGATACGACATCAAGTGATGAAACCATGAATGCTATAGGAGAGCTTAGGGAATTAGCACGTGGTCAGTGCTTTATAAGCGGTATGTCAGCAGTTGTTACAGATACTAAGAAGATAACACAGCAGGAAACACTTGCATATGTTGTTATAGCATGTGTACTTACAAGTATTGTTCTTGCAGTATTTATGGATTCTTTCCTTGTACCGGTATTTTTCATGTTAAGTATCGGTATGGCGATTGTATATAATTTAGGTTCTAACATATTTATGGGAGAGGTATCATTCCTTACAAAAGCACTTGCGGCGGTATTGCAGTTAGGTGTTACAATGGACTATTCAATTTTCCTCTGGCACTCATATAAAGAGAAGAAGGAAGAAAATGGTGATGACCACAACAAGGCAATGGCACAGGCTATCGGAAGCACCATTACATCAGTAGTAGGTTCATCAATTACAACAGTTGCAGGTTTCTTAGCACTTTGTTTTATGAGTTTTACACTTGGTCTTGACCTTGGTATTGTAATGGCAAAGGGTGTTGTTATCGGTGTAATTGGTTGTGTAACAATACTTCCTTCATTAATACTTACATTTGACATGGCACTTGAAAAGACAACTCACAGAGAGATTATGCCGGCAAGATTCGACAGACTGGCTGACTTTGTAGTTAATCATTCATGGATATTTATTATAGTATTCTTAGTATTATTAGGACCGGCAATTTATGGTTACAATAATACAAATGTATATTACAACTTAACTGATACATTCCCTGAATATCTTGACTGTGCACAGGCTAACAAGATGCTGGAAGAAAACTTCGACCTGAATTCAGTATACATGGTGCTTGCAGATGCAGATCTTCCAACTAAGGAAGCCACACAGATGTTAGATGACCTTAAGAATGTAGATGGTGTATCATTTGCACTGGGATATAATTCCATAGCAGGCAATACGATACCTGAGGAAATGATTCCTGACGAATTAAGAGAAACCCTGATGAGTGAACACCATCAGATTATAGCAGTGGCATCAGATTATAAGCTTGCATCTGATGAGCTTAATGCACAGATTGAACAGGTTAATACAATTACTAAGAAGTATGATTCTAATTCTATGGTTATTGGTGAAGGACCTTGTACTAAGGATCTTATAACAATAACAGATAAGGATTTCAAGACAGTTAGTGTTGTATCTATCGCAGCAATATTTATTATTATCATATGTGTATTTAAGTCAGCAGTACTTCCTATTGTACTTGTTGCAGCCATTGAATTTGCGATATTTATTAACATGTGTCTGCCATACTATCTGAATACAACAATACCATTTATCTCATCAGTAGTTATTGGTACAATTCAGTTAGGTGCTACGGTCGATTATGCTATTCTTATGACAACACGTTACAGAAAGGAAAGATTTGAAGGCGCTTCTAAGAAGGAAGCCATTTCTATAGCACTTTCAACATCAATTCCATCAGTTATCGTAAGTGCACTTGGTTTCTTCGCTGCAACTTTCGGTGTTGGTGTATATTCAAGTGTAGATATGATTGGTTCACTTTGTACATTAATGGCACGAGGCGCTATTATCAGTATGTTTGTAGTTATATTTATACTTCCTTCATTCTTTGTTGTATTTGATAAGATTATAATTCATACCAGTAAAGGATTTATAGATAAGAGCAGGAAGATTAAGGCAGTGAACCCGGAAGTTACTAATATATAACAGGATTTACATAATGAATTATATGGCGGCTGACCTGGGATTGTATTTTTCAGGCCGCCACCCTGGAAATAAAATTAATATGGAAATGGAAACTGATTCACCACGGTTCAGATATGAACGGGCTGGCTGCTTCAGGGCAGGAACAGACAGTCATTGATGTCGGGGAAAGACCGGAGTATAAGCCGGTTACATCACATCATCGTAATATAGCTGCTCAGAAATGGAGATTACTATGATTAAAAAGAAATTATTTAAATATGGTTCAGTATTTATGTGTGCAGCCCTTATGGCATGCAGTCTTGCAGCATGTGGTACTAATTCAGCCAGAACAGAAAGTGCTACAGCAGTAAGTGCTGCCGCTGCAAATGATAATGATAGTATTTTATCAAATGCTTTAAGCAATACATTATATTCAGCATCCCAGACAACATCTAAGAATGTTTCAACAGAAAAGAAGACTAATTCTAAGGATGAAACAGTATATGTATTTACAGATGTTACAGGTAAACAGGATCATTTAATAGTTAATGAGAAGTTAAATAACGTAACAGGTGTATCTACAATTCAGGATGTATCAAAATTAAGCAATATTAAGAATCTTACAGGTGATGAAACATCTACATCAGGAAGTGATGGTAAGCTTACATGGGCTGCGGACGGTAACAGCATTACTTATCAGGGAACATCAACACAGCAGACACCTGTAACAATTAAGGTTACATACTATCTTGATGGCAAGGAAATATCAGCAGATAAGCTTTTAGGACAGAGCGGTAAGGTTAAGATAAGATTTGACTATACTAATAATGAAAAGAAGACTATTACAGTAAATGGTAAGACACAGACAGCATATGTACCATTTACAATGCTTACAGGAATGGTTCTTCCAAAGGATAAGTTCTCTAATATTGAGGTTACTAATGGTAAGGTGACACAGGTAAATGATAACAATATCGTAATCGGTGCAGCAATGCCGGGATTAAAAGAAAGTCTTAATCTTACACTTGGTGATGAAAAGCTTGATATTGATATTCCTGAATATATTGAAGTAACAGCTGATGCTAAGGATTTTGAACTTAACGATGTTATGTCAGTAGCAACAAGTAGTCTTTTTTCAGACGTTGATACAGATGCAATCAATTTTGATGATGTAAAGGATCAGATGGATGACCTTTCTGATGCCTCTAACCAGTTAATAGATGGAACGGATGCTCTTGCAGAGGGTACAGCAACATTAAAGGATGGAACAAGCCAGCTTGTAGACGGAACTAACCAGTTATCAGATGGTTCTGCACAGCTTGTAGATGGAGCAGCAGCTCTTGCGGATGGTACAGGCGAATTAAATGGAAAAGTTCCAACACTTACAAGTGGTATTACAAAGCTTAATGATGGAGCAGCAGCTCTTGCAGCAGGTACAGGCGAATTAAATGGAAAAGTTCCAACACTTACAAGCGGTATTGCAAAGCTTGATACAGGCGCCGGAGACCTTGCTGCCGGAACTAACCAGTTGTTCTCTAAGATGCCGGCACTTACAAGTGGTATTGCACAGCTTAACGATGGTTCAGGAGCACTTGCTGCCGGTACATCTAAGTTAAATGAAGGTGTTACAGCCTTAAAGGCAGGCACTGGTAAGCTTGCTTCTGATACAGAGGGTCTTGGAGCATTGCAGACAGGTATTTCAAATTATACAGATGGTGTATCATCAGCTAATGATGGTGCAGATACATTAAAAGATGGTACAGCTCAGATTAATGCAGGTCTTAGCTCACTTGCTTCTAACTTTGCAGGAGATGGAACAGAAGAAAATCCTGGTCTTGTAAATGGTGTAGAGCAGTTAAATGATGGAGCAGACCAGCTGGATGCAGGTATTAATAAACTTGCAGATACATTAAATGCTTCATTTGGTAATATTGCATCACAGGCTGCAACTTATGGAAGTAATACAGAAGCGCTTACACAGGCTAAGGCTATTGAAGATGGAATTGGTGCTATTGTAAACAGCAATTTAGGAGCGTTAGGCAATGCTAACCTTCTTATTACACCATATACAGATATGAATACAACAATGAACGATGCTGCAATATCTACTCTATATGCAAAATACATGGACGCATATCAGTTTGTAGGTGCTAACGCAGGTAATCCATATATACAGCAGCTCAATGCAGCTATAGCAGCCTCAGGTACACAGTTTACAAGTCTTGCAGATGTATATAATGCCCAGATGGGATTATTATTTAAGACAGTAAGCAACCAGAGTATATCAGGAGCTTTAACACAGGTATATAATACAGCAACACAGACAACAGATCCTGAAACAAATATGAACCTTACACAGAGTCTTACAGCATTAAAGCAGGGTTCAGCAGCATTAAAGAGTGGTATTGCAACGGTTAAGGCAGGTATTGGTACTCTTGATGAACTTACAGCTAAGACACCACTTGCAGCACCTACAACAGTATGCCAGGCACTTAATGCATTGGTTACAGGAAGTGATCAGGTTAATGCAGGTGCAGGTCAGTTAAAGGCAGGACTTGGACAGCTCGTTGCCAATAATGATACATTAAATAACGGTATGTCAACAGCAGTTGCCGGAGCTAAACAGCTGGATGCAGGTGCAGCACAGCTTACAGACAGCACTAACGGAGTTCCTGCATTAGTAGCAGGAAGTGAACAGTTAAAGGCAGGACTTGGACAGTTAGTAGAGTCAACACCAGAGCTTACAACAGGTATTAATGCATTAAATGATGGTGCTAAGCAGTTAAAGCTTGGTACAGCACAGTTAAATGAAGGAGCCGGAGCATTAGCACTTGGAGTTAATGCATTAGACAATGGCGCTAACCAGCTTAAGGATGGTACATCACAGTTAGCAGAAGGAGCCGGAGCATTGGCAGACGGTGTAGGAGCATTAGATGATGGTGCTAACCAGTTAAAGGATGGTCTTAATACATTAAAGGATGGTATCAGTCAGGTTAGTGACGGAGCTATCCAGCTTGATGATGGTGCTATCCAGTTAGCAGATGGAACAATAACATTAAAGGATGGCATGCTTCAGTTTAGTGAAGAAGGAATTGAAAAGATTACTAAGATGTTAGGAGTAGATGCTCCTGAGATTACTGAAACACTTAAGAAAGTAACAGAGCTTGGTAAGAATTATCAGTCATTTGCGGGTAAGGCAGATGATACAGAGGGTACGGTAACATTTATTTATAAGACAAATGGTATCACTAAATAAGCCAGTTTCCTAATTTTCCATATATTAAACGGCCGGGGAGAGGTGTATGCCTCTTTCCGGTCAATTTTGTTTGCGCGCCTTGGGTGCGCCCTAACGGGTGCAAGTCCAGGACACGCCAGGATAGTGGGAAGTGTATAGCCGGACAGTAATATAGATGACTTGTCAATTGGAAGGAATAGTTGTATTATAAGAAACGTCGTGTTTTTAATTTGCAAAATCGTATGAATAAATATTTATTGTTAGAAGCATAACAGATGAATTATAATGACATTTTGTTATTTATGGAATTGTATAATGAATATTACAGAATATAAAAAATTACTATAGGCTAAGAAGAAAGGAATTATGTTATGAGAAATAAAAAGGTACAATTTATAACGCAAGGAGCTGTAATTGCAGCTATTTATGTGGTATTGGTGCTGATATTTGATACATTCAGTTTTGGACCGATACAGTTCAGAATTGCAGAGATGCTTACAATTATGCCATATTTTACGCCGGCAGCCATTCCGGGACTGTTTGTCGGGTGTCTTATAGCTAATATTATTGGTGGCGGACTGATATGGGATATTGTGTTTGGAAGTATTGCAACACTTATAGGCGCTATAGGTTCATATCTTGTAAGAAAGAATAAATGGCTTGTGCCATTGCCACCAATCATAGCCAATATGGTTATAGTTCCATTTGTATTAAAGTATGCATATGGATATGATGGTCTTTTGGTATACTTTATGTTTACGGTAGGTCTTAGCGAAATTATCGTATGTGGAATTATTGGAATGGCTCTGCTTACTGTTATGGCAAAGAACAGGGAGCATATTTTTAAGGATTAAATGGTGAAAAACTGTAAAGTGATTAAATAAGGGAGTATAAACTGGACACAGATTATACCCCCTGTTTTATTATACAGATTCATGCTATCTGAATATTCCGGAAATATCTGTTGTGTGGTAATTTTATCGGCGATATGCTGTATAATCTTTGAACTGTGGGGCATACTGACATTTCACTTATTGTAAGATTATGAGCTTTCACGTTCTACAAGAGAAGCTGAAAAAACAAGATGCTGTGGGCTTGGTTTAACATCTTTAGGAGCATCTATTTCATCGATTAACATCTTTACAGCTTTGGTTCCCATCTCATAAGCGGGTATTTCAAGAGATGTCATGGTTGTCTCAAGCATATTGCCAATGGAATGTCCTGTAAGGCTTACAAGGCGTACATCATCAGGGACTCTAAGAGAGTGTACCTTTAAAGCTCTAAGTGCTGCCATACCTTGAATATCAACAGCAGCCATGATGGCATCTATCTTAGGATTATCTTTTAAAAGTTGTTCTGTACATTCATATCCATATTCAAAACTGTTAATAGAATCAGGAGATATTGCACAATATTCCTGAAGTTTAAGTTCCTTTATGGCACGTTGAAATCCCTTATATCGTTCCTTATATGGAGCGTAATTCATAGAACCGTTAATGAGACCGATATTTCTACAGCCTTTATTATAGAGATAGTGAACAGTATCATAGCCGCATGCATCGTAGTCTGCAATTACACTGCTAAGGTTCTTGTCCTGTTTACGCACTATCTGTATAATTCCAAGACCATCTGCGTGCATATCACGAAGCAGGTGGCCGTTTTTGCCGGTTCCGGCAATGATTATTCCATCGACAAAACCATTTCTTAGACGGTTAAGATGTTCTTTTTCAAGCTCTATGTCATCTTCTGTAATACATATCATGGTAGCATATCCTGTCTGCCTGCATTCGTATTCAATACCCTGCATCATATCAGCATATAAAGTAAGATGAAGACGTGGAACTACGACACCAATAGTATGTCTTTTTCCCTGACGCAGCCCCTTTGCCAGTATATTAGGTTTGTAACTTAGCTGTTCAACGGCTTCCATAATTCTCTTTTTAGTATCAGGATGGACGTAGGAAGTATTGTTTAATGCTCTGGATACAGTGCTTACATCAACACATGCAAGCTTTGCAACATCTTTTAATGTAGCCATATATAAGCCCCCTTTCTATAAGTACAGATTTTAATTAACATAAACAGACAAATCTGTACAATTAATGTGAAAACGTTTGTATATATTGAGTATACAATATCTAATGATATTAAGCAAGTATAATAGGTTATGACTAAAAATATTAAAAAGAAAGAAGAATGTTTTGATGTGGAAGCAGAAATTGTATTAGTGATAAAACAAGCATATTTACTACATTGTACACGAATATGTGCAAAATGTTGCACAAGTTGCATAAAGCATTGACTATATAAATAAGGTGTGGTATAAAATAATCACAGCGATACAAACGATTGCATAAATAAATCAAACCGATGCGCAGCGGATAGCAAAAAATATTAAAAGAACAAAATAATAAAATTTTTAATTGAAAAGGAGATCACTATTATGGCAAAAGTAAAAACATTTAAAACAATATTCCCAGCAGTTTCAGTACCTTTAAACGATGATTATTCAATTAATGAACCAGAGTTCAGAGCATATCTTCGTTGGATCAAATCATTTTATGGAAAAGGAATAGAAGGACTTGTATGTAATGGACATACAGGTGAGATAACAGGGCTTACAAGAGCAGAACGTAAGCGTGTAGTTGAAATCTGTAGTGAAGAGTGCGGCGATGTAATGACAATTATTTCAGGTGTCAACTGTGAAAATACAGCAGAGTCAATTGAGATGGCTAAGGAAGCTAAGGAAGCAGGAGCAGACGGAATCCTCTTAATGCCACCACATATGTGGCTTCGTTTCGGAATGCACAAGGATGCACCATTTGAATATGTAAAGGATGTTGCAGAGGGAGCTGATATTGATATTATTATTCATCTTTATCCAGCAACAAGCAAGGCATTCTATCCGGTAGAAACATTAATTAAGATGTGTAAGGAAATTGATCATGTTAAATGTATTAAGATGGGTACAAGAGTTACATCAATCTATGAACATGATGTAAGACTTCTCCGTCAGGAATGCCCGGACATCTCATTAATAACATGTCATGATGAAACACTCTGTGTAAGCTGGTTCCCGGGAATGGACGGTGCTTTAATCGGATTTGCCGGATGTGTGCCTGAAATAATCTGCCCGGCATGGGATGTATTCTCTCATCCGGATAAGCATACTTTAAAGGAAGCACAGGACTGGTCTAACAGAATTTATCATATTTCACAGGCTATATATGGTGGTGGACAGCCATCAGGCGAGGCTCATGCAAGATTAAAAGAAGCATTAGTTCAGAGAGGAATCTTTACAAGTGGATTAATGAGAAAGCCGGTACTTCCATTAAATCAGGAAGAAAAAGACTGGATTTCACTTGGACTTGAGAGAAGTAAGATGGAAAAGGTTGATATGAACCAGTTTAAATAATATAAACTAACCACTCAGGATTATGAGGCAGTGATCTGGAAGTTATTAATACTGGGGCACTGCCTTTGTTAGGAGAAGGCTTATGGGTGAACAATTTGATGAGAAGAAGGTGAAAAAAGCAACTCCACTTGAGCTGCTTAAAAGAATTGGACCCGGAATTATATTAGCCGGGGTTGTTATAGAACCTGGAAATATTACTACATCAGCGATGCTTGGCTCTAATTATGGTTATTCAATGATATGGCTTCTGATACCAATTGCATTTATGGGTATAACATTTATGTTATCCTCATATAGAATTTCAATGCTTACAGGTATGCCTATCATACATGCAATAAGACAATATTATGGTAAAGCGGCAGCAGCTATAGTTGGTATTGCTACGTTCTTATCATGTCTGTTTTTTACAATGGGTAATATTACCGGTTCGGGAGCTGGTATGAATCTTGTTCTTGGTATTAACTGGAAGCTTGGTTCATTGATTATGATTGCAATTATACTTGCATGTTATTTTACAAAAGGGGTTTATTCAAAGGTAGAAAAGTTAATTACATTATGTATTGTCGGAATGATTATATGCTTTTATGCAACACTTGTTGCAACAGGAGGACCTTCATGGGGTGAACTTGGTAAGGGGTTTGTCAACTGGAAAATAGCAGATGGAAGTCTTACGACATCACTTGCTTATGTAAGTACCAACGCAGCTATCACGGCTGGTATCTATGGAACATATCTTGGGGTTGAGAAAAAATGGAAAAAAGAAGATATGTTTAATGGAATAATGCTTGCAGATGCTATTGCACATGTTATCGCAGTTATTCTTATATCAGGTTCAATTGTACTTGTAGGCGCTATTGTGCTTCATCCGGCAGGAATTAAGATTACAGCACCGGCACAGTTAGGAGATCTGCTTGTTCCATTTCTAGGAAAAGCTGCACCTATTGTTATGGGTATTGCTCTTCTTGCGGCAGGATTTTCATCACTTCTTGGTAATACACAAAGAGGAATGGTATTACTTGGAGCTGGTATCAACAAACCGGTTAATCTGGAATCAAAGTTTATCAGATATGGTTGTCTTGCATGTATAGCATTTGCGGCAGTGATTTGTTACTGTTATGGTGGTTCACCGACACAGCTTATATTTGTAGCTAATATTGCAACTGCCATTGCTACACCATTTGGTGGATTTTTTGTAATGAGAATGTTATTCAGAAAAGATGTAAATGAAGGTTATAAGACACCGAGAGTTCTTCAGATATGTATGGTTATAAGTTATTTATTCGCACTTGTAATGACATTTTCAGCATTATGGAATTACATTCCTAAGTTAATTCATTCTCTAATTAAGTAAATTTTATATCAAAACTGCTGTTCTGGTTATGAAGACCGGGGCAGCAGTTTTTTATGCATATCAATGAAAGTATTATGGCAGTATGTAGTGCCTGGATTTTTAAATATGTCAGGTATTACATGTACATAAATTGAAGATATACTGTTTTATTGGTGTAGTTATTCACTAAATAATGTAAGGGTATCATTAGAAGTTTGAAGAAAAGTGTGTATATCTTGACAAGTAAGTGGGAAAAAGTGTATAACTCATAGTTGAAACAGGTTCAATGTGGAAAACATTGATTATTATGATAATTAATGCTGATGCTGTTGACTAGTCTTTTGGGAGTGTCAGTTATTATTATAATATATTTAGGAAAGAATGGAGAAAAAAATGAGTCTTATAATTGGAATTGGTGGGATATTAGTAACTGCCGGATTAATAGCTACTGAGATTTCTGAATGGGATAAGTAGTTAAAATGAAGATTAAATGGGAAGTGGCATAAGCTGTCTGTGTAAAATAACAGCTTATGCCATTTTCGTATTTATAACCACTTCTCAAAATAATCTTCAAGACGCACAAAAGTCTTACCAAGTATCTTAGCTTCATCCTCTGACAGTTCATTCATAATATAGTCAATCATATCTTTGTGGAACTTCATATGATGGTTATATGCTTTATGGCCTGACGTGGTAAGTGAAGCATAGACAATACGTCTGTCTTTATCACTTCTGTGACGCTCAACATAGCCTTTTTTCACAAGACCGTTAATTCCGGTTGTAAGTGTACCCATTGTAACACCGAGCTGTCTGGCAATCTCTGACATCTTCTTAGGCTTGTCTATCCCAACAGCTTCAATTATATGCATATCATTGACTGTAAGATTTTTAAATTCGTCTGTTATAAGGGCGTGTTCTTCTATATGCATTATGTCATTAAAGAGCTTAACCAGTATGGAATTGAGTGATTTGTAAGTATCATTCATATCTGTTCACCTCACCTGTATATTTTAGATAAATTATACGTTCATATCCGATAAGTATATTATAACGTAAATTCAAGAATAATGTAAATATTAAATTGGATTAGATATATAGTGTGCAAAATAAGCTCGATAGCTTATTTTGTACACGGCAATTTGTGCTGCAGGCGTCACAAAGTAGCCCTTATCGCAGAGTCAAATCTGACATTTGGCTCGCGATTCTTCCGGCATTAAAAATGCCTGCGGAATGGTAATTAGTTTGAAAATACAATTATAGAAAGATTAATATATTAGCTATAATTGACTTTTTTAATAAAAATAGCTAATATATTAGCTATGAATAATATTTTTGATTTAATGAAAACGCCTAATGATGTTAATAATGATATTGTAAAAAGAATGAGAGAGAGAAGAAAGGAGAAAAAATTTACACAGGCTGAATTAAGCCTTAGAGCCGGTGTCAGTCTTGGTTCTTTAAAAAGATTTGAGCAGACAGGTAATATTTCACTCATTGCACTTATTAAAATAGCTTTTGTTTTGGGATGTGAAAGTGATTTTGATAATCTTTTTGCAAAAAAAGAGTATTCATCTATTCAGGAGGTCATAGATGCACAACATTAAGAATTTAGAGGTAAGGATTGATAATAGAAAGGTTGGAACGCTTGCTGTAGCGGATAATTACTTGTGTGCGTTCGAGTATAGTGATAATTGGATTCTTGATGGATATTCAATAAGTCCTATATCATTGCCACTTAAAAAAGAGGTTTTTATGCCTAGATCGTATGATCCATTTAATGGACTCTTTGGAGTATTTGCGGATAGCCTGCCTGATGGATGGGGAAAACTTCTTGTTGACAGGCTGCTTATGAAAAATAAAATAAACCCATATGAGATTGATTCGGTAAATAGACTTGCTATAGTTGGAAAAAGTGGAATGGGTGCTCTTGAGTACTTTCCTGAAAATAAGTTTGAAGATGAATATAAAAATCTTACGATTGATGAAATTGCGGCTGAATGTGAAAAAATATTTGCAACCAGCAATTCAGACAATCTGGATACTTTATTTAAGATGGGCGGCTCATCAGGAGGAGCCAGACCAAAGGTATTTTATAAGATAGATGGAGAAGAGTGGATAGTTAAATTTCCTTCATCATATGATTGCAATAATATTGGTGTACAGGAATATGAATATTCTTTATGCGCTTTAAAATGTGGTATAGATATGACAGAGACAAGATTGCTGCCATCATCAAATGGAAGCGGGTATTTTGCAGTAAAACGTTTTGACAGAAATAATAATAAAAAAGTGCATATGGTATCAGTCAGCGGGCTGTTAGAGACATCTCATAGAATACCATCACTTGATTATAATACATTAATGAAATTGACACTTATACTTACTGGGAGTTATGAAGAGGTAGAGAAAATGTATAGGTTGATGTGTTTTAATATTTTTGCACATAACAGAGATGACCATTCAAAAAATTTTTCATATATATATGATTCTGAACAAAGAAGGTGGAGATTATCTCCTGCATATGATTTGACATATAGTTATTCCCTTAATGGGGAACATGCAACTATGGTTGATGGAAATGGCAGAAATCCCGGAATGAAAGAGATATTAAATGTGGCAAAAAATATAGGGATTAATAATAAGAGAGCTAAAAGTATAGCAAATGATATACAGGAAATAGTATATTATGATTTGAAAAAATATGTTAAAAGAGATAAAGATTAGAGCCAATAATTAAAAAGATTAATATATTAGCTATAATTGACTTTTTTAATCAAAATAGCTAATATGTTAGCCGTAAGTAATAATAAGAAAGAGGAAAAATGAAATGAAGAACACTAAAAAGCATAGCAGGCTGTTAATGTCTGCCATAGTGTCATTAGTATTACTGATGCAGGTATTAACAGGCTGCAAAGGCAGTCCTGCCGGAGTAAATAATAATGAAACGGCAGTAACATCAGGACAGACCGCAGATAATAATTCAAATGAACAGTCTAAGGAGGCACAGCTTAGCCAGGCTGTTGATAACCAGTCAGATATTGAAAAGGCAGAAAATAATACGGCAGTTGACAACAGTACCGGTAATACAGATATTACTGATGAAAAAACTTCTATAAAGTTAGATTCAAGTGTATATTATACATCCGAGGATGTACCGGAATTTGACGGATATTTATATGTGACACTTGACGGCAATATGCCATTATTTTCAGATGATGAGAAGAAAAGTACTGAAAACTTTGAAAAATATAGCGAGCTTGACAGTCTAAGGCGTTGTGGTCCTGCATATGCGAATATATGCAGGGAGTTAATGCCTACACAAAAGAGAGGTTCAATCGGTTCAGTCAAGCCTACAGGGTGGCATACTAAGAATTATCACGAGCTTGTTGATGGTAATTATCTGTATAACAGATGTCATCTTATAGCATTTGAACTTGCCGGAGAAAATGCCAACGTAAAGAATCTTATTACAGGAACAAGATATTTTAATGTAAAAGGCATGCTGCCATATGAAAATAAAGTTGCACAGTATGTAAAAGCAACTAATAACCATGTACTTTACAGGGTAACACCTGTTTTTGAGGGAGATAATCTTGTAGCAACAGGTGCCAGGATGGAAGGCTGGTCAGTGGAGGATAAAGGCGCCGGAATATGCTTTAATATATTTGTATACAATGTACAGCCAGGCATAGCAATAGATTATGCAACGGGTGACAGCTGGGTGGATGATTCTATACAGATAATATCTGATTCAGTAAGCAGTATTTCACAAAGTACCGGAAAGACTAAGAATAATACAGGAAGTAATCCGGATAATAATACAGCAGGTAATGACAGCACTTCTGCAGGTGAGATAGCTGCAATGGCAATGGGAGCGGCGGCAATACATGAATCAGTTCCTGATACTGCATATGAAACTGACGGCACGGATATATCTGATAATACTGACAGCGTACAGAGCTTTGAGGCAGCAGAGGAAGAAGCAGCTGCGGATACATCAGGTGACAGTTTTGCCGCGAAAGAAGAGACAGTGTCAGATACACAGGAAAATAATAGTGTTGATGATACAGCCTCAACGGATATGGTATGGGTAGCTTCATCAGGTAAGGGTAAAAAATATCATTCAGATCCGACATGCAGCAATATGAAAAATCCGGTGCAGATAACAAAGCAGCAGGCGGAAGCACAGGGAAAAGGTGCATGTTCAAAGTGTTATTAAAATACATATAATGATAAAGACAGTAACATGTTCTGGTTGAATAGAGTTATAAAACCGGAATATGCTGCTGTCTTTTTACTAGCAATCTAGTGAGTTTAATATATATGACCATCAAAATTTTTATAATTTAATATGACAGTCACAGATATTTATATTTCTTTATACATCTCAGGCCGTCTGTCCCTGAAAAGTCCCCAGCTTACTCTTAAATCCCTGTTTTCGTCGAGGTCGGATTCGCCATATACAATGTCTTCTCTATCCCTTGAAGCTTGTGAGATAATCTCACCTGAGGCATCTGTAACAAAGGATGAGCCGTAAAATACAAGTGAAGATTCCTGATTGCCATTGGCCTCACAGGGAATTACTTTTTCTTCACCGATACGGTTAGCGGCAACTACCGGAATTATATTACATGCAGCATGTCCCTGCATGCATCTTCTCCAGTGCGGCATGCTGTCAACCTCAAGAATAGGTTCTGAACCGATTGCAGTAGGATACAATAGTATTTCAGCCCCCTGTACTGCCATACATCTTGCAGCTTCAGGAAACCACTGGTCCCAGCAGATACCGACACCAATCTTTGCATATCGGGTATTCCATACCTTAAAGCCGGTGTTTCCCGGTGTAAAATAGAATTTTTCCTGATAGTAATGGTCATCAGGAATATGGGTTTTACGGTAGATACCAAGAACTGTACCGTCAGCATCAATAATGGCAATGCTGTTATAAAATACATTTACATCACGTTCATAAAAGCTGATTGGAAGGACGACGCCAAGCTTGGCTGCAACCTTTTTTAAATGCTGTATGGCCGGATTGTCCTCTACGGTTGTAGCATATGAATAATAATCATAATTACGTTCCTGACAAAAATATGGTCGTTCAAACAGTTCAGGAAGAAGTATAATATTAGCACCGTTTCCGGCAGCAGTGTGTACAAGTCTGTCAGCAGTCTTTATATTTTCTTCAACGGAATTACAGCATTGCATCTGTATTCCTGCATATTTAACTTTTCTCACATTAATCTCCATTCCGCAGGCATCTTTAATGACGGAGGAATCGCGAGCCAAATGTCAGATTTGGCTCTGCGATAAGGGCTACTTTGTGACGCCTGCGGCACAAATAGCCAGTTCACTTATGAACTTGTGATAAAATAAGCTATCAAGCTTATTTTTCATACTATATTAATCTCCATTTTTCATACTATGCATTATTTTTTCACACTATTCCATCGGGAATCTGTTGTGTTATACAGTGGATATTTCCACCTCCCACGATAATATCCCTTGCATATATTGGAATGATTTTTCTGTCGGGAAATGCTTCTGACAAAATGTCAATTGCGGATTTATCGTTGATGTCATCAAATTGTGGCACAATTACAGATTCATTTGCAATATAAAAGTTCACATAAGAAGCGGCGAGACGTTCTCCGGCAACACGAATATCCTCGCCATCTTCAAATTCAAAGCCATTAAGTTCATATTCTGTTATGCATACAGGATTAGCCGGAATTGGAAGCTTGCGGACAAGTATGTTTCTTCCACAGGCATCTGTTGTATTATTTAATACTTCCAGGCAGGCATTGCTCATCTCGTATTGTGGGTCGTTTTTATCATCAGTCCATGCAAGGACTACCTCTCCCGGAGCTGTAAACGCACATACGTTGTCGACGTGTTCATTAGTTTCATCATTATAGATTCCGGCAGGAAGCCATATTATCTTAGATACGTTAAGATAAGCCTTTAACTTGTCTTCTATCTGCGATTTTGTAAGTTTTGGATTACGTCCTTCACTTAAAAGACAGCTTTCTGTAACAAGTAATGTACCCTGTCCGTCACTGTGGATTGAGCCTCCCTCCAGTACAAATGGAGCTGCATCATAACAGTCAAATCCAGTAATCTCAAGAAAATTCCCAGCTATCTGATTATCCTTTGACCAGTCTGTATACAGTCCGTCAAAGGAACCACCCCATGCGTTAAATTCCCAGTTAATTCCACGTACTATACGTTTATCATAGGGCTCATTATAATCACCGCTTACAACGAAGGTAGGGCATGTATCTCTTGCCCATGCATCATCTGAATCCATCTCAATTATATGTATGGATTCAGGAAGAAGAGATCTTGCATTATCAAGCTGCTCTTTTGATACGAGCATGTATAGCTGTTCGCTTTCATTTATTGCAGCAGCAATCTGTGCAAATACTTCACGGGCTTTCTTTGCCCCATATATCCATGAACCGGGGCGTTTGGGCCATATCATAATACAGCCATGGTGTCTTTCATATTCTGCCGGCATTCTGAAATTATCAAAAGACGGTGTAGTTGTTAAAATATTCATATAAATCCTCATTTCTTGGCAACTTTGTTGCGAAGAGGCGAAGAAAAATCCGTACAGGAGACTTTTCTTCTGCCCAATAAACTATAATCTGCTCTTAAAATCTTCATATCCAAAGTGTCTTATTACCTTACAGTTTCCATCAGGTTTCATTACGGCTATATCAGGCAGAGGTATTCCATTAAATGTATTATTCTTTACCATGGAATAGATTGCCATGTCTTCAAATACGAGCCTGTCACCGATATTTATCTCGTGGTCAAATTCATAGTCACCTATGATATCTCCGGCAAGGCAGGTATATGAAGACAGGCGGCAGCAGTGAGCAGATGATGATTCAGTATCAGCTGTCAGTGCGAAGCTTTTAAGAGCCTTTGCACCCTGCAGGGGTGGCGTATATGGCATCTCAAGCACATCCGGCATATGGCAGGCGGCAGAGGTATCAAGAATCAGGGTAGTAATGCCATTGTCTACTTTATCAAGCACCGTGCTTATAAGATAACCGGCATTGAGTGCAACAGCTTCTCCGGGTTCAAGATACACCTTGACATTATATGTATCCTGTACATGTTGTATACAATGTATGAGAGTGTCAATATCATAGTCATCTCTTGTTATATGATGACCTCCTCCGAAATTAATCCACTGCATATCCTTCATTATAAAGCCGAATTTCTCTTCGACGACATTAAGCGTTGTTAACAGGTCATCAGAATTCTGCTCACAGAGTGTATGAAAATGTATCCCTGACAGTCCGTCAATGACATCAGGTTCATTATCTATTGCTTCTTTGAGTTTATCAATAGTCACTCCAAAACGGCTTCCTACTGAGCAGGGGTCATATATTGCATGTTCACCCTGTGTGGATATTTCAGGATTAATTCTAAGACCTATGCTTACACCGGCATTAAGGCATATAGATTTATGAAGTTTAAGCTGGCTTATCGAGTTGAATACAATGTGGTCGCATATTTTTACAAGCTCTGTCATATCGGATTTAGTAAAAGCAGGAGCAAAGACGTGGTTTTCCTTTCCCATACATTCAAAACCAAGCTTTGCCTCAAATAGACCGCTTGCAGTGGTTCCACTTATATATTGACCGATAAGCGGATATTCTGAGTAAGCCGAAAATGCTTTCTGTGCCAGAAGAATATGACACCCTGTACGTTCTTCAACATCCTTTAAGATAGTAAGGTTGTGAATAAGCTTTTTTTCATCAATTACATATACAGGAGTTTTAAGTTCATTAAATTGTAAGTTGTTCATGTATTTTCCATTCCGCAGGCATAAAATTATATGATGTTGGAGTCACAAGGTACTTTACCAACCTATTAGCATGCTCATGCGGTGTCAGACCTTGTTGCCCTGATAGCCATTATATTACATATGGGATAATGGCTTTTTAATGTTTAACATATAAAAGCAGTTATGCATATGCCTGCAGGCGCATAGCTGCTTTTTATGTGTTAAAAATATAACAAAATCAAAATAAACTTATATGCTTGTATAATTAAGCATTGATTTAATTTGATAAAGGATGTATTAATCCACAAGTACAGGATTTTCCTCTACTATCCAAGGAAGACCATATTTGTTGAGTGCTTCCATATATGGGTCCGGGTCAAATTCATCCGTGGTAAATACGCCCGGCTTATTCCAAAGACCTTTAACAACCATCATAGTTCCAATCATAGCAGGGACACCGGTTGTATATGAGATGGCCTGTGAGCCGACTTCGCGGTAACATTCCTGATGGTCGCAGATATTATAGATGTAGATTTTTCTTTCTTTTCCATCCTTAATTCCTGTAAATATACATCCGATATTAGTCTTTCCTACGGTGCGTGGACCTAATGAGGCAGGGTCAGGAAGCAGTGCCTTTAAAAATTGTATAGGAACAATCTGCTGACCGTTAAATTCGACAGGGTCAGTTCTTAGCATGCCGACATTTTCAAGGCATTTCATATGTGTAAGATAGCTCTGTCCAAATGTCATAAAGAAACGTATTCTTTTAACGTGAGGGATGTTAGCTGCAAGAGCTTCAATCTCCTCATGGTGTAAAAGGTACATATCCTTCATGCCTACACCGTCAAAGTTATATTCTCTTTTAATTGACATTGGTGGAATCTCAACCCAGTGACCATCTTCCCAGTATGAGCCGGGAGCTGATACCTCACGAAGATTAATCTCAGGATTAAAATTAGTGGCAAAAGGATAGCCGTGGTCGCCGCCATTACAGTCGAGAATGTCTATAGTGTGGATTTCATCAAAGTAGTGATTCTGTGCATATGCTGTAAATACGCTTGTAACACCCGGATCAAAGCCTGTTCCTAACAGAGCTGTAATTCCTGCCTCTTTATATTTTTCTCTGTAAGCCCACTGCCATGAATAGTCAAAATATGCCGTAAATCCCAGACGTTTACAACGTTCTTCGTAAATCTTCTTCCATTCTGGATCGTCAGTATTTTCACATTCATAATTAGCTGTATCTATATATGGAACCTTGCAGTAAAGGCAGGCATCCATAATCGTAAGATCCTGGTAAGGGAGTGCGACATTAAGTACGGCATCAGGATTAAATTCTTTAATAAGTGCGATTACCTCATCTGTATTGTCCGCATCTACATGTGCTGTTGTGATATTGGTTGATGTCTTATCTTCAAGCTCCTTTGCAAGAGCATCACATTTACTCTTAGTTCTGCTTGCGATACATATGTCTGTAAATACATCACTTACCTGACATATCTTGTGAATTGCTACAGAGGCTACGCCTCCACATCCGATTACTAATACTCTGCTCATTACTTTTCCTCCTGTTCTAAAAGCTCTTCAACGTATTTTGGAAGCATAAATGCTCCGGTATGAAGATTAGTTGTGTAATATTCTGTATGTATATTTTTTTGTTTCCACTCTGCCGGTTTAAAATCGGTCAGAGGATGGTACTTTTTTGAAGCAAATCCAAACAGCCAGTAGCCGGATGGACTTGTAGGTATATGTGCCTGATAGACACGGCTTATAGGAAATGTATGAAATACTTTTTTGTGCATACTCCGGCAGGCCTGTTCATCTTCATCGTAAAATGGACTTCCATGCTGGTATACAAGTATTCCATCGTCTTTTAATGCCTTATAGCAGTTTCCATAAAATTCCCTTGTAAATAATCCTTCTGATGCACCAAAAGGGTCTGTTGCATCGTTAATTATAAGGTCGTATTTATCCTGTTGTGACCTTAGATATCTTAGTGCATCAGAATTATAAAGATGTACACGTTCATCATAAAGGCCGGCGGCAGTTTCAGGAAAATATTCTTTACAGACTTCAACAAACATGTTGTCCTGCTCAACGAGGTCGATGTGTTTAACAGAGTCATAGCAAAGCAATTCTTTTGCGACTCCGCCATCGCCTCCACCTATTATTAAGACATTTTTAACATCGGGATGTACTGCCATTGGCACATGTACAACCATTTCGTTATATATAAAACAGTCCTGTTCCGAAAATATTACACTGCCGTCAAGTGTAATAAACTTACCAAATTCCGGTGACTCAAATACATCAATACGCTGATAGTCACTCATGGCTGAAAATAACTGTTTTTCAACCCTTATATCAAATTTAACATGCGGAGAGTGAAGCTCCGAAAACCAAAATTCCATATTATTTTTTACATTATCTCCATTCCGCAGGCATTTTCTAATGCCGGAGGAATCGCGAGCCAAATGTCAGATCTGGCTCTGCGATAAAGGTTGATTTATGACGCCTGCGGCACAAATCAGCCATGTGATAAAATAAGCTATTAAGCTTATTTTTCACATTATCTCCATTCTAAATTTTTAAAATATTGAGATATTCGAGGTTGGAATCTTCCATACCCTGCATTGAACATCCCTTTTCTACTGAATATAAGATGTAATCTATAATCTCATCAGTAATTTCCTCACCCGGTGCAAGAATTGGTATTCCCGGAGGGTAAGCCATAACAAATTCACCTGATATATGTCCTGATGCTTCTCTTATAGGCACTTTTATTTTGTCTGCATAGAATGCTTCCTGAGGGGAAGCGAGTACATTGGGAAGAAGCATCTGTCTGTCTATCTCAAAGCGTTTTTCTTCTTTTGAATAAATACGGCTTATCTCGGATAATGCGCCGACAAGACGTTCAATGTCCTGTATTCTGTCTCCTATGGAAATATAAGCCATAATATTTCCGATGTCACCAAATTCAATCTGTATATCATATTCATCACGGAGTATGTCATATACTTCAATTCCGTCAAGTCCGATATCTCTTGTATACACGCACAGTTTGGTAACATCGTAGTCGTAAACACTGCCGCCGTTAATAAGTTCCCTGCCATAGGCATAATAGCCGCCGATGGAATTAATCTCTTCTCTTGCATACTGTGCCCATTCTGTAACCTTTGCAAATGACTGACGGCCACGCAGAGCGAGATTTCTGCGGGAAATATCAAGGCTGGTCATAAGAAGATAAGAAGCACTGGTAGTCTGTGTAATATTAATAATCGTCTGTACATAATCAGCATTTATTCCGTTATTAGTAAGCAGGATAGAACTCTGCGTAAGAGAACCACCCGACTTGTGCATGGAAATAGCGGCAATGTCGGCACCGGCTTTCATGGAGTTAATTGGGAGGTTATCTCCAAAATACAGGTGAGTTCCATGGGCTTCGTCGGCCAGTACCTTAAGACCATAGGAATGAGCTATATCGCATATTCCCTTGATATCTGAACATATTCCGTAGTATGTAGGATTATTGACAAGTACAGCCACAGCCTTAGGATGTGCTATAATTGCCTGTTCAACCTGTTTAACCGTAACACCAAGGACAATTCCAAGCTTGGAATCAGTCTCTGTATTAAGATATACAGGAGTTGCACCACATAGAATAAGTGCATTAATTACACTTTTATGGACATTACGTGGAACGATAATCTCATCACCTGCCCGGCATACAGAAAGCACCATATTCTGTACAGCCTGTGTCGTACCGCCTACCATAAAAAATGCATGTTCTGCGCCAAATGCATCGGCGGTAAGTTCTTCTGCCTCCTTGATGACAGAAACCGGATGACATAGGTTATCAAGCGGCTTCATGGAATTAACATCAATGCTTACACAACGCTCACCTAACAGGTCAAGAAGCTCAGGGTTGCCCCTGCCACGCTTGTGTCCCGGAACATCAAATGGAACTATTCTTTTTTTTCTGAAATTTTCAATTGCCTCATATAATGGGGCAGATGCCTGTCTTTTTAAATCCATAATTATCCTCATTTCTAAAGTAATTATTTAATGTTGGGGCAAAAGTCCCCAACCCTGATATCATTATATAAAAGCACACAAAAAAACGTGATTAAAAATTAATCACGCTTAAAAATTCAAATATCTTATCTTAATTACCTTCTGTTATAAATAAAAACAAAAGTTATACCCCGTCAGAGTTTATCCAGGTAAGCCATTGGCAGCCATCGGTTCTGGTAGTGCTCTTATTGACCGTTTCACAAGATGATATGCGTCTGCATGATAATTTTTAAAATCAACTTATAAAATTTGAGCTTCTAACTCAATCAATAATGTGTGCCCAAGTCACACTCGGCAACCGACCCGCCCGTCCGCAAGGCTTAACATATATTATGTGGTCTGATTAGGAGTTATATAAATTCATATATTCCAAAAATACATAAACTCAATTCCAAATATGTCTAAACTATAATATAACTGATAATAATTGTCAATGATTTATTATATAAATTTTTGTTGCTTTATGTATATTTCACATATGTTTTACATGATGACAAAATTTTGAACAGGCTTAGTACTTGGAGCTGATGCTGCCTGGAAGATAAGTGACAGAGTGATTATATTGGTGCTTCCTATAGGGCATTGTTTAAATGTAATAATATAATTAAATTTTTTTAGAATATATTATAGTTGTTTAGTCTGAATATAATATGCTATAATAAAAAAAGGTTTAAAAATAAGCCGTGTAATTTTTAACAGATACATATAGATTTATATATTAAAGTATCGGACATACTGTTATACAGAGAAGGAGTAGACATGAGATTTATAGCAATCGGAGAACTTATGTTAAGATTATCTCCACCTAACTATGAAAAGATTGTTACTACACATGATTTTATAGTTAATTATGGTGGTGCAGAGGCCAACGTAGCGGTATCATTAGCTAATCTTGGCGTAGATAGTACATTTTTTACAGTACTTCCTAACAGTGATTTAGGAAAGTCAACAATCAACTACCTTAAGTCTAACGATGTACATACTAAGCACATTATTAAGGCTGATGGAAGAATGGGTCTGTATTATCTTGAAGAAGGAATTGCAGTTCGTGCTTCTCAGGTAATATATGACAGAGAAAGCTCAGCATTTGCAGAGTATGATTATTCAGATGTTGATTTTGAAGATATACTTAAAGATTATGACTGGTTACATTTGAGTGGTATTACACCGGCATTATCATATAACTGTCGTAAGCTCATTGATAAGGCTGTCAAGGCTGCGAAAAAGCTAGGACTTACAGTAAGCTTTGATCCTAATTTCAGAAGTACATTATGGTCATTTGAGACAGCAAGAGATGTACTTAGCAAGTATCTTCCATATGTGGATGTACTTATCGGTATTGAACCAATTCATGTATATAATGAAGATGGAACAGATGTTAAGGATGGTCTTACAATGGATCCATCATTTAAGGATATGGACAGAGTATTTAAGGCAATTGACAAGCAGTATCATATGAAGGCAATTGCAAGAACTGTACGTTATGTCCATTCAGGCAGCAATAATTCACTTAAAGCATTCTTCTATACTAATGGTGAGACTTACGAGAGTAAAACAATCAACTTTGATATAGTAGACCGTGTAGGTGGTGGAGATGCATTTTCATCAGGTCTTATCTATGCTCTTATGGAGAATATGGAACCTGACGATGTTGTCAATTTCGCTGTTGCATCATCAGTAATGAAGCACTCTATCCGTGGTGATACTAATATCACAAGTGTTGACCAGATTAAGAGACTTATGAACAATGCTTCATTTGATGTTCAGAGATAATAGCAACTAATGTTTATACAGCATTTAGATACTTAGCTGTCTGGGTGCGTAAGAACATGATTTGGTAGTGGGCAGTTTTTTGAAAAGCAAGGTTTTAAATGGAACTGCGGATATATAATAAATATCATACTTATATTATGGGCTCTGTCGTTGGTGGCAGAGCCTTTATTAGAATAAGGAGCGTGTGTTAAATGAAAAAGAAGATAGTATTTCTGATGGTGGGTATTATTGCAATATTTATAATATTATTAGTTGCTAATTCTATAAATAACAAAAATAAAGTTGCAGAAAATATATCACAGACAACAAAAGGTATAAATGTATCTGAAGATGAATCTAAGAGTAAGGCTGTTGATGAGATTATTTATTCACCATTGGTAGATAAATATACAGTAAAATCGGAGTATAATAATGATGATGTATATCTTGTCAATGATGAGGGACAGAAGCTGGCAGGTCCGTATGCATATATTTATATTGATGATGTAACATATAAGGATGATTTATGCAGGATTATTTCTAAAGATAGCCACAAAATTGGTTTTATAAATATGACAGGAGAGATGGTTGCTGAGCCTGAATACATTGAAGCTGATAAGATGACAAATGGCTGTGCAGCAGTAAGAGACAACGTGGATGGAATGTATTATTATATTAATTCAAAAGGAATTCGTATAAATAACGAAGAATATATGGAGGCATATCCGTTTGTTAATAATATGTCAAAGGTAAAATTTAAAGATGGCACATGGGGGATAATTAACAAATCCGGAAGTAAAATTATAGATGGACTGGATTATATTAATAATCTTCCTTCAACCACAACGATGGTATCCGGTTTAAAAGATGGGAAAGCAATTATTTTAAAACTGGATGAATACGATAGTAAATTTTATGAAATCAGGAGTTTTGATTATACAGAAATATCTGAGGTGTATTATGAAAATTTTGTAATAGTAAAGAATGAGAATCAAGAATATGGAGTGTTGGATGTCAATAGTGGAAAGTCTTTAATTGATAATAAATATAAAAAGATAGAGTTTACAGTTATGCCTGATGAACATATTATGGGAGAAAAGATAAGTTTCAGATGTCAGAACGTGGATGGAACTTATGATATAGAAGTGAAGTCATTTGGGAATGAAGTCGAGGATTATATATGGGATAGATAATGGATTAAATATTTTAAACAGGACTATTGCATCGTGAAGTTTTGAAATTATTACATAATAACTCAAACTTCGCACATAAATTTTAGCTATGCACCTTGAAAATTCAATATCTGGCAGTTATTCAGTTGTCAATGTTCAGTCTTTATGCAGCCTTCAGTCGTATTTTCATCATAGTAGGAAGTCTGAAAGCATTGTTCTGAACATTTGAAGCAGCATTGTGAAAAGTGTTCATCCAGGAGACAGAATTTAGATTAATTTTCACCAGTTTCTAGCAATAGAACCACTAATATGTAGTAGAAAATAATTTAATACTTTTTTTTATAGACTTTTCCAATAAAGTATGCTATTTTATAGCAGCTTATGGATAAACAAATGTGATAAAAGATCAATAATTTACAAAGAAAGGGAAAACTATCATGGAAAAGATTAAAAAGCGTATAGCTAACTTAAAGGTTGCAGGAAAATTAAAAGTATATCGAATGACAGTGCTTGTTATGACATTATTTTTAGTGTTGGTGGCACTGATTTCGACATTAGTGATCCGTTCAAATATAGAGAAGATTACGGAGGTCTGGTCTCCGTCATTTGAATATCTGCAGGATTTAGAGACAATGACTGCGAAATACAGAATCAAGCAGTACCAGCATCTGGTAGAATCAGATGCAGCAGTCATGAACTCCTGCGAAGAAGAAATTCGGAAGCTGGAGAGTCAGATCCAGGATACCGGTGCGAAGCTGAATGCGATTATCACTGCAGACAGTGATGCTAAAAAAGGACAGGACGATTACGAAGTAGCAAACGCTGCATGGGAAAAATACAGGGCTGCTTCAGATGAAATCCTGAAGTTGAGCCGTGAGAATAAACAGCAGGAAGCAGCAAGGCTGATGATCGGAGAGGGGTATGAAGAATATAAGGCTTTTGCTGAGAAATTAACTATATTACGTGACGAGTTCCAGGTAGAATTAGACCGGGCAAAGACCATGGCCAATGTATGCACCATCATCATATTTGTCGTGATCGTGGCA
>ERZ780148.613-NODE-613-length-28711-cov-5.816164_pt1 | contig 28711 bp, 24 predicted proteins | sample MGYA00510984_ERZ780148 | MGnify/ENA primary metagenome ERZ780148 (study PRJEB29588, sample SAMEA2160902) | human gut metagenome | biome: human gut; feature: human-associated habitat; material: faeces | place: Denmark | collected 2008/2010 ...
CCATCATGCAGATCACGGCATCATGGAGGTCTGTGCGGTCACGGCCGTCCCGATGAAGCCGGAGCTTCAGGAGAAGCTTGCCGGTATCGAGATTGGAAAGCCCGAAAGCTGCGCGGGGCAGCTTGACGCGATACTCTCGGACGACAGCATCTTCGGCGCTGACCTCTGCAAAGCGGGACTGTCCGGAACCGTCGAGGGCTTCTTCAAACAGATGCTCACGGGCCGCGGCGCTGTGCGCTCCGCGCTCCACGAGCTGGTCGAAAGCTTCTGAGGCAAAGAATGCTGATAAAGGAATTCTATACCGACAGGCTGTATACGCGCATTTTCGACACCCGTGAGGCTATGGGACAATGCGCCGGTGAGGAGATTGCGCAGAAGCTGCGTGAGCTTCTTGCTTCACGCGACCAGGTGAATATAATGTTCGGCGCAGCGCCCTCGCAGAACGAGACTCTTGCCACGCTGGTAAATGCCGGGGGTATAGATTGGAGCCGCGTAAACGCGTTCCATATGGATGAATATGTAGGACTGCCTACGGAACATAGAGCCTTATTCGGAAAAGGTATACGGGGAACATGAGTATGAAGTCCTAACATCCTCTCGTGAAGGTCTTCAACGACAAGTTGATCACTTTGGGTCAGAGCAACGGCATGATACGGACGGATATAATGTTATTCCGTTCGGTTACTGCACATATCGCAATAGAAGTGATGACGGGAGGTTTGCTTTTAATATCAATGCAATCAGTTCTAATGCGATTGTAAGCAAGTTTTATCCCGTTTTCCGTTTCACTAATGCAAATAGCCTTTTTATGTCTGAGTTTCTTAACTCATCATCACGAGCAAAGAAGAAATTATCTGTCCTCGCGGTCGGGACAAGTCAAGTGGTTCTTTCATTCGAGGCTTTGAAAGCAGCAGACTTCGATTTACCATGCAAGGACGAACAGGATAAAATAGCATCTTTTTTTGAATGTTTGAATAGGCGTATAGAGTACCAGCGGACTTTAGTAGATGCCCTCAAGAAGTATAAAAGAGGTGTGCTTTCTGTTGCATTTGGTAAGTACGGGAGCATCTGCTCATGGCAGACAACACCATATCCGTTCGCTGAACTTGCCAGCAGACGAAGCGAAAAGTATGATCCGCGCTCAGGTGAACAGATGCCATGTGTGGAATTGGAACATATCGAGCAAGAAACCGGACGCATCATTGGTAGCATCCCATCGACACAACAAAACAGTATTAAAGGTGTCTGCAAGTCAGGGGATACGCTCTTTGGAAAGCTACGCCCTTATCTAAGGAAATACGCTTTTGTAAAGAAGGACATGGTGTGTTCCTCTGAAATATGGTCCTTAGTCCCATCGGAGACAATAATCCCAGAATACCTCTTTTATCTCGTTCAGACAGATGAGTTCATTAAAATTGCGAATATTAGCTCCGGGACAAAAATGCCACGGGCTGAATGGTCGAATATCGAAAAGTCCGTTTTCTCTGTACCCAATAAAGAAGTTCAAGCCCAAATTGTTCAGACACTTCGAGGACTTGATTCGAGAATGCTTGATGCTATTGATATGCTTGGTGAACTCCAACTTATGAAAGAGGGATTGTTGCAGCAGTTATTTATATGAAGAGTTGCTGTAACAGCCCACGCCTAATTTTTTGAAGGACTATTACCGTTTCTGCTTCCTTCTCAATTAGGTGGTCAACTTCACTCAGCACTGATGCAACTTTACGCTGCACATCATAAGGCGGAGTAAGGATAGTTGTTTTAGCAATTTCAGACTTGCTTATTGACGACACTTTGATTCCCTGAATCATTCGATATATTTGTCTTCTAAAGTGATACGAGTTGAAATAATGCCCAAGAAACATAGGAGCAAACCTGTCATGTGGGCGGCAGGGAATCGTATGCAAACCAGACAAAACCCTCTGATTTGTTACTCCAACAATCTCAGTAGCCTTGCCGACGGTATAGTCCTCAGCGGTGTCAGCAAAAACAATGTCACCGTTGCGAAGATAGCTTGACGATGAAAACTTCTCAATATCTCTGTCTGGTTTAATACACGGAACAGACAATGCCCCAATATCTGTTACAGTTCCATATTTGATTAGCACATCCCCATAGTGTATATTTCGGACATCGCCAACATCATAGGATAGATCGTCTCTTGAAAAGGTGTTGTTCTGCAAAAGCCTAAACCCATCTGCAAACGAAACGGCCGGACATCCACTCTTTGAAATTTCATCAAACAACGACGAAGACAGTCCTCTTTTATACTTCTTGAGGGTTTCAACCAACTCCATTTGCCGCTCGATTCTCTTGTCGAGAAGCCGAATAAACGAAGCAATTACTTGCTGTTCGTGCAATACTGGCAAAAACATTTGGTATGAGCATAATGTCTTAAAATACAGTCTCGTTCTCGTACCTCCTTTTTTCTGCTGAATGCAGAATACGGAGAATAACGGTGACGAATTAAGTGTATCGACTAAAAAGTCCGTATCAAGGACTTCTTTTCTGATAGTAAACACGGGGTACTCTTTGCTTACCAAACCGTTTGCGACCAATCTATTGATATTGAAATGGAAAATATTATCATCGCTCATGTGGCGATATGTTATACAACCATACGGAAGAACACTAAACACCGTTGTCTCAGCGTTGGCTTGCTTATCTATAAAGTAATCCTCTTGAACAAATAGACCTTGCCTCGATGATGTTAAGAGCGGAAAACCGCTTTCTTGGGTAGCATAGTCAGACAGTTCGATCAACAGATTGCCAAGTTGTGCAGCTCTCCACGGCTCATCGAAGCCCGGAAAGCGCAGCTTCGGGCGCTTCTCAAGACCGTTACTTGAGGATACATTTGCCATAATTATTTGCCCTCCACGTCAAAGGGGAAATCCAGCCCCAGCTCATCAAAAAACGGTTTCAGCTCCGCGTCAATATCCTTGATTTCAGATTGCAGCCTGCGGATCTCAGCGGCAACTTCATTCAGGTCAATCTCAGGTTCCGGCTCAAAAGTATCAACATAGCGAGGAATATTCAGGTTGAAGCCGTTCTCTTCGATCTCCTGCATGGTCGCAACATGAGCGTATTTATCGACATCCTGACGGCGCTCGTAGGTTTCAACAATCTTGTCAATGTCGCACTCCCTAAGGATGTTCTGGTTCTTTCCAGCTTCAAAGTCGCTGGAAGCGTCGATGAAAAGAATGTTGTCAGAGTTACCGTTGCGTTCTCTCCTGAGGACAATAACGCAGACAGGTATTCCCGTGCCGAAGAACAGATTTGCAGGCAACCCGATTACCGCGTCCAGAACGTTCAATTTCTGAATAAGGTGTTTGCGGATTACTTCCTCCGCCGCGCCACGGAACAGAACGCCATGAGGCAGAAGAACGACGGCCCGTCCGTCCTCGTCCATATGATAAACCATGTGCTGAACGAAGGCAAAATCAGCCTTGCTCTTCGGAGCAAGTTTGCCATATTCATTGAAACGCTCGTCCTCCATGAAGTGCATATCGGCAGACCAGTTTGCAGAATATGGAGGATTGGCAACCTGAACACGGAACTTCATGTCTCCGAAATAATCATGCTCCAAGGTATCTCCATTGTAGATGTTAAAGTTGCGATATGGGATTCCGCGCAGAATCATGTTCATTCTGGCGAGGTTATAGGTTGTCGAGGTTAATTCCTGTCCGTAGTAATTTCTCACGTTGGCATAGTTCTTGAGGCGCAGCAGCAGTGAACCAGAGCCACAAGTGGGATCGGCTGCGTCCTTGACATCCGTGAGACCGAGGCAAGCCAGACGGCAGAGCAATTCGGCAGGACCGGAGGGCGTATAGAACTCACCGGCTTTCTTACCGGCTGTTGCAGCAAACTGACCGATCAGATATTCATAGGCGTTACCAAGAACATCAATTTTGGTGTCATCCACGCCGAAGTTGATTTCGTCCAGCGAAGCGATGATCTTTGCCATAACAGCACTTCTGTCTTTGACTGTATGACCGAGCTTTGAGGAATCTAGCTGCATATCGGAAAACAGTCCGTCGAAGTCTTCCTGAGAATCGTTTCCGATCGTAGATTCCATCAGAGCGTTGATTGCGCTCTGCAAGAACTCAATGTCGAAGGAACGGTTTTCTACCATCTTGACCATCTTGCGGAACAAATACTGCGGCTCGATGACATAGCCGAGATCGCGCAACGCCTCTTCGATAACGGCGGTTTTGTACTCTTCGTCCGCCCACGCCTCTTCATAACTGATACCGTCATCTTTAAGAAGATTCGCCATATACTTCTCTGTCCGGTCGGAAAGGTAGTAGTAGAAGATCATGCCCAAGATGTAGTTCTTGAACTCATACGCCTCCATGTTTCCGCGCAAGGCATTTGCCATTGCCCATAGCTTATTGCAAAGCTCTTTCTGATGAGCCTGAATCAAATTATCCATTTATCTCTCCTTATTGGTACTTCTCTGTGTGCTGCCGGATGAAGTCAACGATCTGATTTACAAGGGAGCGTTTCTTCAAAAGCGGCAAGGGTTTCTCAATCCTGTCCCGGATATTTCCTGCGTCCATTGTGCCAGAAAACTCATATTCCGAAATAATATCCGTCAGCATGGATGCGTCAATGTCCTCGGTTTTCGCAAAGGCAACGATCTCTTCGCGCTTTGCTTCATTTTCAAAGTCGTTATAGGCTGCGTCAATTTCATCTGCACTTTCCAAGCCGACAACAACGCGATCCAAGAACGCTTGCAGAATTTCGACTTTCCGGAGCAACTGCGGATTATCGGTTCTACCCAACTCGTCCTTAATATGTTTAATATCGTAATCTTTCTGTTTTGGATCGTCAAAATGGATATTGCGGATCAGGTTCATAATGTATGCCACATTGATCCTGTCACTCTCCATCAATTCGATACAGAAGTCAACGTCGTTCAGGACGGAGACAACCTCGCGACCTTTGTTTATCCCTGAGTAGAGCATAAGATATTTACTCTTATAGTCCTGGTATTCCTGCTCGGACATGATAAGAGCGTCCTGATCGAAACTGAACTCAATAAAAGTCTGTAGCGATTGAAGATACTTTGTCAACTCACGGAAGGCCACGACGAACTTCTTTTGATCGTCCTCGTTCTGCATCGTGTCCACGGACTCAGGGAACAGCGCGATTTCCTTGAGCTTCATCACCATTTCGTTGAACTTCTCCACGAAGTATTGATACCCCGGAACAACAATGCCGGAGGTATCTTGACTCTTAGAGAAGAGGGTCAGCGCGTCATCAGTGCTTTTTTTGAGGTTGCGGTAGCAAATGATAATGCCAAAGGGCTTTGTTTCCTTCTCAACGCGGTTTGTGCGGGAATAGGCTTGCAGCAGGTCATGATATTTCAAATCCTTGTCCACATAAAGGACGGAGAGCTGCTTGCTGTCAAATCCGGTCAGGAACATATTCACGACAATGAGGATATCAAGCGACTTTGTTTTCTTTCCCTTTACACGGTCAGAGATGTCCTTGTGATAAGCCGAAAACGTATCTGTGGAGAAATTGGTTCCGTACATCTCGTTATAGTCCTTGATGATACGCTCCAACGAATCACGGCTATGCTCGTCCTTGCCCTCGGCATCCTCATTCTGCCCGTATGAGAAGATACCGCTGATATTCAGGTCATGCCTGATCTTCTTGAAAATATCGTAATACTTAACAAGGGCTTCAATAGAGGACACAGCAAAAATAGCCGTATACTGTCCATTCCGGGTCTTTGCTTTGTGGTTCTGTATGATGTGATTGGCGATCAGAGACATTCTCTCATCAGACATATAGAGTTCGCCTATATCAATCGCATCCGCGAGTGTGGGGTCATTCCAGTCAAAATCGCCCTCCATTGTTTTTATGTACTCAATGTGGAAGCCCAGAACATTATTATCAAAGATAGCGTCTTTGATGAGATAATTGTGGAGACACTCACCAAAGAGCATTTCCGTTGTCTGTGTAATTTTGCCCTCTGTTTTGCCGTTGACTTCAAAACGGGGTGTACCAGTAAAACCGAAAAACTGCGCTTTCCTGAAGTGCCGCACGATGTCCTTGTGCATATCCCCAAACTGGCTGCGGTGGCACTCGTCGATGATAAAGACAACCTTCTCATCCTTGTATGCGTCCATCACTTTCTCATACTGAGGGCGCTTAACGGCGTTTGCCATCTTTTGCATCGTGGTGACGATAAGCTGCCGGTTTTTATCCTTCATCTGACGGACAAGTACATCTGTGCGATCTGTTACGTCAACAGAGCCAGCCTCGAACTTATTAAACTCCTCGGTTGTCTGAGAATCCAGGTCTTTTCGGTCAACGAGGAAAATTACCTTTTTGATATTTGGGTTCGCTGCGAGAATCTGCGCCGTCTTAAAGGACGTCAACGTCTTGCCCGCGCCGGTTGTGTGCCAGATATATGCATTACGGTTTGTAAGCGTAGCCTGCCGGATCAGGGCTTCTACGGCATAAACCTGATAGGGACGCATGACCATCAAGATCTTATCGGTATCATTCAGAATGGTGTAGCGTGTCAGCATTTTGATGATGTGATCCCTCGCGAGGAAAGAAATTGAAAAGTCCTTCAAGTTGGTAATACGGACATTGTTGAAATCAGTCCAGAAGAAAGCGAGGCTATAAAGCATATCCCTGTCTGAATTTGCAAAGTATTTTGTATCAACACCATTGGAAACCACGAACAATTGGATGAAGTGATACAGCCCATTATATGAATGCTTTTTATAACGCATCACCTGGTTGACTGCTTCACGGATGTCAATGCCTCGACGCTTCAATTCCACTTGAATCAGCGGAAGGCCATTCACGAGGACGGTAACATCGTAACGATTCGCATATTTTCCCACAACAGTTGTCTGGTTGGTTACCTGGAATATATTTTTTGTATGGTCGGTATCAAAGAACGACAGATAAACTTTGGTGCCATCTTCGCGCTCCAGCACAAATTTATCACGCAGAATTTTTGCACTCTGAAAAACGGATTTTCCGAGCATAAGATTAAAAATGCGTTCCCACTCCTTATCGGTCAGTGGAGTATCGAGTTTTGCGGCATTGAAGGCTTCAAACTGCATTTTGAAGTTAGCCACTAAAGCATCATAGTCCGGAATGGATACGGTACTGTATTCCTGCTTATTAAGCTGCTCTATAAACTGTTGTTCCAGGGCCGCTTCACTTTGGTATGCCATATCTTCAACTCCTTTACTCGAGGATCATTTATACGCTAAGGCGCTCCATGCATTTGCCTATATGTTTTGAAATATCGCGCACCACGCTTGGATAATGATATGACGAGGTGTGCAGAACTGTCCATTTCTGCCTGCGGAAACAACCTTAGCAATAAGATACCCGTATGTATCATCACGGACATCCGCCTTATCGTCAAGGTCATGTTTGTTATCTGCTCGATATCACCAAGTGAATTGGTAAGACCTCAAGCTGTAAAAAAATCACATAGGCTGTCGATTTTATTTTTGAGTTCTCCGGTTATCACGTTTTTTCCTCCTGATATTTATATGGACTTAAAATCCAACAAATCTTCTATGTCATTATTCATTATACCACATTTTGCCTTTGATTTCAAGCCATTATTTAGAGCAATTTAATAAAAAATAAGCCTGTGGTGAAACAGACTTATTTTTTCTCTGCTATCCCTGCAGATTTTTATATAGCGTAGTTTTCTTAACTCCTGTCAATTCAGTTATCTCACTGACAGTGTACTGACCGGTCTTGTATAGCTTCACAGCTTTGCGAACAGCATCACTGTCGACTGGCTTACGCCCACCCTTTCGTCCTCTTGCACGAGCGGCGGCTAATCCCTCTTTGGTTCTGTCGGCCAGGACATCGCGCTCAAACTGAGCCAGTGCAGACATCAAAGTGAACAGCAGCTTGCCTGTGCTAGTTGTAGTGTCGATGGATTCTTTCAGCGATATGAGATTCACGCCTTTCGAGTTGAAAGTTTCCATGAGCCATATCAGGTCTTTTGTGCTTCTGCCAAGCCTGGAGAGAGATTCCACGACTACCGTGTCTCCCTCAGTCAGGCGTTCGAGAAGTTTTTCAAGCTCCGGGCGGTTGCGTTTTGTGCCGGTCATCTTCTCGTTGTAGATGAAATCCACACCGTATTTCTGGAGCATATCGAGCTGGCGGTCGAGGTTCTGTTGTTCAGTCGAAACTCGTGCATATCCGAATACGAAATTCTTCATCAGAATTCACCACAATAATCGTAGGCGCATTCGTTCAGAATTTCGCATAATGCTTCCTCAATTACGCCGGGCTGATAGAGCATTTCTTCTATCTCCTCAACGAAATAACCGTAGCTTAGAAGTAGGTCGATGTCCTCACGGGATACGCCTATTGAGCTTGCGAAGTCTTTCAGCTGTTTCACGTCCTGCGGTTCACTTTCGCATGATTCTGGAACATTCCACCAGTCACGGCGGAAATAGCGATAATCGTACACCATCAGATTTGTGGTGTCAAATATTCCGTGCTCCATTGCTCCGGAACTGTCGATTTTCAGGATGTCGCCGCAAGTAGTGTTTGTTTTCATAAACAAATCCTCCATAATTTTTTATATTTGTGTTACAGAACATGTAAATTGTATTAACCGTATATTATTTCATTGCTTCGCTGTTCTTTCACGAACGTATTATACAGGTTATTGACATAATTCTTAAACTGCTGCAGTTCCGTTGGACCCTCACTGAACACATGTCCATCAACCCAGCTGACTGTATTCATTACAAAATGAATATGATAATTATCTGTATCTTCATGAACCGAGTACATGATCTGAAAGGTATTATAATAATATTATTTCTTTGTTAGTCATAGTGATAAAAAAATACGGCGCTGTTGACTGCAGCACCGTATCTCTGTTTTATAGAATTATATTTTCTCCGTCCTCGCAGACTAACACCGTTCTGCTTCCTGCAATATCCTTGAATTTATCAGGAGATTCAGTATGAATCGGTATCACGATTTCCGGCTGCGTTATCTCAATAGCTGTCCGTATCGCACTGATATCCGCATGACCGCTGGTGTGCAGTCTGTCGAGCGTGAATCCCTCCACGAATGCGGCGTTTTTCGGCTCGTCAAGATAGCCTTTCCACATTGAATAGAGAATGCGCGGCTGTAAGTCTGCGAATTTCTCCATTATCTTTCGGTGACTGGAATTCCCAAGCCTTACGAACATACAGAACCCACGATCGCGCATTTTAGGTACGAGATGACTGCTATACCACAACATTCTCTCAAATTGATACAGCTCTGTGTAATCCTTTGTGTGTTCCCGCATTATCTCCATCATTTCAAGCTGGTACTTGTCGCATACCCGGTAGCGCCCGCGCGGGATCGCATTGCATACAGCCGCAAGCCGGTCGAAATTCGTTGAGGAACACACCGCGAAAACGTACTTGTGTTCCTTTATGTAGTCACGGATCTTCAGCGAAAGCTCGTATTCCGACAGCGCAGTTTCATGGTCGCCGTTTATCGTTGTTCCCTCGCAGATGAGGACGTCTACTTTCCCAACCAGCTTCTCCAGGACTTTCGGCACGCCCTTTCCGCGAAATCCGTGCGTGCGGAAATCCCCGGTGTGAAGCACGTGTTTTCCCTCCGCTTCGATCAGGAACATATACGAATCATACGCCGAATGGTCAACGGAATACGGCGTAATTTTGATGTCGCCTATCTGAAAGCTCTGCCCCTGCACGAATGTATTCATATTCAGCAGTACATCGCCGTCTATTTGTTTTGTGCGGCTGTTCAGTTTCTGCATTATCAGTTTAGCAGTTTCTCCGCAGTACAGCGGAATACCAGGAAGTATCGTGTTGATCTCGCCAACATGGTCGCCGTGATAGTGCGTCAGAAGAACTCCGTCGCAGGCTGCTTTTCCAGTGTTCAGACCCACTATCTGTATTCCTGCGCTGCCGTCCAGCGCAGAACCGAAATCAACAAAAATCCTCGTGTCTGCCGTGCATATCTCAGCAGCGCAGCCGCCTATCTGGTGGGTTCCGCGATGTATCGTTATTTTCATATCTGCTCCTTACTGGTACCGTTTTTGTCCTGCCTGATGTGCTATTATAAAAGCACAAGGAGGGAACAAAAATGATTATTATCATAGTATTAGCGGCAGTCCTTGATGTGGGATTTTTCGGAGGTATAGTGTATCTCATTTTCGGGAAGCTGCTGCACTCAAACGCTCTCGGGAAGCTGTTCGGAATTGTGGCAGGAATAGCCTGCGGAGCGCTTATGCTGTGGATATTGGGCGGCGACAATGATATTTCGGTCGGCACGGGCTATGGGCTTATATTTGTGCCTGCGGGGATATTCCTGCTGATGCTGCTCATTCTCCCGAAGAACAAGGACGGGAAATGACCCGGTAGTTTTCAGCCGCGGTCTGTGTACGACGCGCCATTTCATCAACAACTGACTGTGGAGAGGTTGCCGTGATTTTTCCGCACATCTGCATGAGCCAGCGGTAAAGTCCCTCGCTTTCAGTGGTGCGGAGTTTCACGGTCAATCCGGATTCCGTCTGAGTTACCCGTATTTTCTCGCCGAAGCAGTCGATTATGTCATCGAGCGCGGACAGTTCTGCGTGGAGTTCCAGTGAAATTTTTTCTCCGCTGAAATTGCTGACAGTGCTTTGAACGTACTCGGAAATCCGCATATCCGGATTCTTTCCGAGCAGCTTTTCCGCGGGAACTGCGGGAAGCTCTGAAACTGCGGCATTCCGCATTCTGTCCAGCCGATAACAGGAAAGATTATCGTAACCGTGCGTATTTCCGATGAGATAGTACTGATCTCCGCGCCGATAAATGGAATACGGACTGACGGTATAAACGTAACCGCTGCGTTTCAGCGATTTCTTCAAATCCGCAGAGGTAAAACTGTACTGAAACGTTATCATCTTTCCGTGCTGGATAGCATTCAGGATTTTATCGACCGCATAGCTGACCGAACCGGATTTATTTTCCCAGTGGATCTGCGTGACGCTGCGGAGCGCCTTGCAGCCAGCTGCGCTCGAAAGCCTGCTGATACGCTCAGTAAGGGATTTTGTCTGCTCGTCAGTCAGAAAACGTGAACTCTGCACGGAATCCATCAGGATTTTCAGCTCCCAGTCCTCGAAAGTGCGGCTGCCGATGTAAAATCCAAGTTTGTTGTCCGGGTGATGGATTATGTCGCAGCCGTATTCCGACAGCGCCGCGATATCACGCAGCACGGATTTCCGCTCGGCTTCTATGCCCATCAGCCTTAACCGCTCTGTTATGCGGTTCGCGGTTATCGGGTGGAGCTCGTCGGTTTCGTTCAGAATGTCAAGGACGGCAAGCAGTTTCTGTTTGTTTTTCTCCATGGCGCACCTCCATCAAATGTATTATAGCACATTACCAGGGACAAAACAAGTACCTGTCCGATACAGTTGACATACAAGTCAATGTGTGGTATACTTGATTTGGCAGGTAATTTATTACTGAAAGGAAGTATTAACATGGCATACGAAGAATCAGATATCAGGTCAAAGTGCATTGAAGCAATGAAAGACCCGAAGAATTTCTACAAGAAGGATTTTGTGAACTACCGCGGAAAATTCCCGAACACCGGCGTTTATTTCAACGAAGCAGTCGCGGAATTTGTAATAGCGCATTTTGATGAACTTGTCGCAGGAATACCCCAGATAACACGGCAGACCACCTACAAGACTGCCGGGCACGATGGTAATTATGATCCCGCTTCAAACCGCGTTGAGGAACAAATCGCAATGGATATGTTCAGGCAGGGAGATTTCGATTTTATCGGAAAGGTGATAGACTACCAGACGCCGCTGAAAAACATCAAGTATGATGATATCGGGAAAATAGACCTGCTGTCCTACAATAAGGCTGACAGGACTTTGCGCATTCTAGAACTGAAAAAGCCCGACAGCAAGGAAACCATGCTCCGCTGTGCGCTGGAAGCGTTCACTTATCTGCGGACGGTGGATAAGGAAAAGCTACTTGCCGACTTCGGACTTCCGGCTGATACGGTAGTCAAAGCTTGTCCGCTGGTATTCCTGAACGGAATACAGCACGAGGAGTGGCTTGATGAAAAACGCCCGAACCTCCATAAATTCATGAGTGTTAACGATATTCAGCCTTTCTTTGTGGAGAGAACCGGGAGTGGATATAAGGTATATAGTGCTTAAATACGAATTACATAAACATGATATCATTGATCACTGATTTTTATTTTTACGTTAAATATTGTGCCGCTCAAAAAAATTGAGCGGCACAATTTTGCATTATTGCACTTTTTGAAATAAAAACACGAAAAAGTTTAATAAAACCCACTATTTCTATGATTTTATCAATTATTTTTTTCAGAATGTGCAATTTGGGGTGTACATAAAGTTCCCTTTATCTCAGCTTTAAAATTATTATAGGCATTGAGCAGGGATGTAAAATAGTCCTCTGAAACAGTAAGCCGTGTATCAATTTTATCACGTTCTTCTATGAATTTGACAAATTTGCTGACGGAAGTTTTTAGGTTCAGTTCCTCTTTTGAGGAGCATACCATCACGATAGCACGCATTGCAGTTAACAGGAGATTCAGCTCACTGACATTGTGAGCTTTCAGGGCTTTTTTCTGATTTATTATCAAATTGACAATACTCTTAAGAGCGTATATATCGTTATAGAATGCCACGCCATTGTACTCTGTTCCAACCTTGCTGGCCTCGGCAACGGTTTTATAGAAAATCGTGTCTTCTATTCTTGAACACGAGAATTGTTCCAGGATAAATTTCAGATATGTATTACCATCAACATCTGATGGTATACTGTAGAATGCTTCGGGCGAATGATAAGAATAAATAAGCATTCTCAACCCCTTAGTGCACTCAGGAAGTTCTGCAAATTTAAGTTCTGAAAAGTATCGGTCAGCAGTCATTAAACGAGTCCTGATAAACCTGTCATCATATCTGAGCTTCTTGCATGGAGATTTTGATATGATTTCATGATACACTTTTTCATTATTGAACTCAATAAGTTCATCTATGCAGTCATTGTCCTTTCGTTCGCCTTGGTCATACTCATTTTCCTTGGACTGAATGATGCTCTTTAACTGTGGATCGTTGTCCGAAAACTGTTTAAGCCAGCCATAGACATCATTTGTAAAATCCAGTTTATCATCGGAAACCTGATATATCGCATAAGCAAGATCCTTTCTTCCTATATATGAAAGGCAGAAGCAAACACGGCTTTTGCAGAATCGCAGTTCACGCGACTTGGCTTTTACTTTTGTGACAACGCTATATAATGGTTCTGCAAGCGCTCTGTTTCCGACAGCATAATAGTTGTATGAAAAGCTTTCGACATTTCTGAGCTCACACCTGAAATCGCAGTTTATAAACGCGTTGTTACGGCGTATAGTTTCAGCTATAAGTGAATGTATTCCATACTTGTATGAATCCTGATTTTCATCATAACTGCTCTGAAGCCAGCCGAAAATGCTCATTTCTTCGAAATCATCCTTGCAGTACGGTGAAAACCATCTTTCTGCTGTTCTGACATTTATCATCGCATCAGAGGAAAGCAGTGAAAAATCCATCAGCATTCTTTTATTCGATTCACTCAACCCTGCTAAAGAGAATAAAGTGTCAAGATGGTCGCTGACAGATTTTCTGGAGGTGCTTTGATCCTTTTTTAGCTCGACCCTGTCAGACGGATACTGTGGATCCTCTCCGCGCATTATCTCCATGAATTCTGTCGGATCCATGTCAAGCTTGTCAAAGACCTTTCCACTTAGTTCCACAAGCAGTGTGTGGCGGTGCAATATTTCAAGTAAATCACTTAGATTATCTCTGAAAAATGAGCAATGCTGCTTTCTGTTATTAAGCTGATTGTTAAATAATTCTCCAAGTTCAGAGTCACTCAGCTCACTGAGCTTAATTGCACTGTTTGAAGCCATTCTGGTAGTAACAAGAAACCTGCATTTATATGTCTCGACTATTTTTTTCCAGTAAGTTTCATCGTCTATGTAGTCCTTGTCCTTATCGTCAAGGCTATCAATGAATACAATTGCTTTGTTTCCTGCCTGCTTTAACAGCTTTTGAATCTCAGCTTTGCGCTGTGATGGCTTCATGTTGTCAGGCATACCCTCACACTCAATATTGCTGATGGTCGTTGAGATGTCGGTGTCAAATCTCACGGTACTGATAATATCATACTCAGAACTATGCTCAGCCAGGTATTCCCGGGCAAGAACTGTCTTTCCTATTCCGCCAATACCGCTTATAACCGCATAATTACGGTCTGCCAGAAAATCATCTATCTCTTTTATTTCTTCCGAACGGCCTATAAAGCCATGAATCTTTCTTGGGCGTTCTGAACATATTTTATATGCCGGCGACTGATCAGTAATCACATATTCAAGACTTTTTCTCACAGCGTTCACGATATACTTATCCTTACTTGAAAACTGATCGGGTGTTTTCAGTTCCTTTATATCATGAGCAGCCTGGCTATTATCTTTATAATCTTTTATCCGTTCAGCAATATGCGCCAGACAAGACTCATTAAATTCATTTTTCAGTATATCTCCGATATTATGGCATAGTGAATTCATGCTGTCACGATCAGAAATAAATTTAGTAAAGAATTTTTTGGGAAGCCATTTTTCTTTATATTCGAAACCATCGCTTTCTTATAGGACGCATTTTTCCCGTTTATAGCAATAAGCCTGTTAAAGAAACTTTCCTGGCTTTCCGGCTTTTTTTGAGAGCATACATACAATTCTTCATTGACGTCATGCCATTGTTCAAGTATTATATTGATAATTTCACGAAACAACTCCTGTTTCAAGGAAAATTTATTCATGTAAAAACCTCCGTATATAGCGCTGCAATCGCAACGTTATTTTTATTTTTGTAAACTTCGAAAACTGACCTATTGGAAAAATGAAAACCTAATGCTATACTATGATCATCGCACAGCAAATGTGCGAAATAATTATAGCGAAAGGACATCTTTATGAGTTATTATTACAATGGAGGACTTGCATTACATAATGCAAATTCCGGAATCGTTAACAACAGTCAGCCTTATTATCAGGGACAGCCTTATCAGCAGTATAATTGTTCTCAACAGCCGAACTGTGTTATTACTCAGGGACAGCAGAAAGAGTATTCCAGCAGTACAAGCGGGGTATATTCAGATCCTAACCGTAATGGAATGTACAAAACGACATTAAGCTCCTCTTCAAAATCAGAATCGTTCCAAGGTCCTCCTTCGTCTTATGGAGTTCAGGACGTCAAAATCCACAACGCCAGCAAAAGCAAAACTAAGGAAAAGCATATCTGCAACGGTATGGTGTTTGCTGTGAACTACCATAAAGAAATCAATACTGATGGTACCCCAGGCCAGGAATATATTGATTTGGTATTCACACAATCTAATGGTGTAAACAGCGGATCAAGAATTACAAAGGACCAACTACATGATAAAAAATTCATGGAATCGCTTTTATCTGATAAGAAAGTACTGATGCTTCCTGATGGAAAAATAACAGATATTATCCGTTATCTTGATTATCAGATAAGCTGCCTGGAACCCAAGTCTTTTTCTGAAGGCTACTTCAGAGACTACAATGGTTTGCGAATCAAAAACGACGACTGGATTTTCAGAAACGCAGCGGATCGTACTGAAATTCTTGAATTGCTGTTTCCAGACGGCAATGCAGATTTTAGAGCGTCCTTCTCAATGGTTACCTGCATTTTGATAGGCTGTCTTTCCCGTGTAGCACAGGCATTGAGAGAAAACAGTGTTGAAATGATCAAAACTTTCGTGTTTATCAGTTCAAACTATATCCAGGCAGAAAAAGATCTCTGTTGTCTGTATTGCTGTGATATTAACACGATAATCAAGCCGGATAAAGATTTCCAGTCCAATATAAAGGGCAATACCGTGTCTTTTCTTCGCCTCAGCGATGAAAGCGACTATAACGTAAAAAAGATATTGCAGCAAAGTATGACTCTATTCGGAAGAACGGCATACGCTGCCGGTGAACACCCTTTTGATTCATTGGCAGTTATGGTAGTCAAAAACAGGCAGCTTCTGCGGGAGCTTATCAGCTCTGAACAAATCCTGGCTATTCCTTATTCCGCCATCAACCACAATGTGAGTGGTATTAGGTTAGCAAACTGGTTTCAAACGCTGTACTTAAAAGAACCGAATTTCGTAGCCAGGCTGAAAAACCGTGCGGCTGAGTTGAATGCGCTCTATCTTGAGCCTCTTTGCTGCGAGGATTATCTGTGCAGCACCTTTTCACTGCTCATAGCAGCCGCTGAATATCTGTTTCTTTCATCAGGCGCTGCGGAAGATAAGCTTGACGAGTTCCTGGAGGAATACAGCGATTATCTGACAGGCATTGATGATACCGTCGATAATTCGATGCTGGATACATTAAGGTCCTATGTTCACGGAGAAGGGCAAAGTATGCTTATTCCCAAGGAAAAACTGCCTGCGGGGTGTAATAAGCAGAAAATAATTGGATACTCTTCAAACGACATATTCATTATGTCTAAAGTGTTTCAAATCATAGCTGACCACAACAATGTGACCCCGAAAGCGCTCGCCCAGAACCTTAAAGAGGCAGGAGTGTTATCATGCGGCGATAAATACCAGAAAAACATTGTGTTCAACGAGGGTCAGGCAAGGGTTTACGATGTTCGTCTTGATAAACTCTTCCCTATGGGACAGATCAGGCTGGAGCCAGATGAATTTAAAGGTGCCAGTCCGGGACTTATGATCGAACTCGGCATGTGCGGAGGCAGACAGGTATACTTTTCGCTTTCCGACCGTAAAGGAACTGATAATGGACACATTTATATTACGGGTCAGTCAGGTTCAGGAAAATCATATTTTCTGAAAAAGTTTGCTCGAAATGCCGTTTTTCAGGGAGTTGAGGTGATTTATATATGTACCGGGGATACCTGTCCAACATCTGAGAGTGATTTCAAGACCTTTGAAATCAATGAAAAAAAGACCTTTTGCCAGCCCCCATGTACTATAACGATTTTTTCTCGCAGATTCTGGACACCAATACTATTTCCGAAGAAGCCAGAATACTCGCCAAATTGCTAAGCGATGAAATGAGCGGCACATTTTCGGCTCCTGCGTGCATAACCAAGCTGTATTCTCTGATGGGTAATGAACCTGCAGTGGAAGAACTGGTGAAGCTCATTAATAGTGCCGGACAGGCGGACTCAGGCTGTTGGAATAATATCTGCCAGAAAGGTCAGATCAGTGTTGTTAAGGCTATGAATGATGACAAATCATTTCTTGACGAAATAATACGCAGATTCTATGAGTACAAATGTTCACAGGCTGAGATAACGTCATGTTTACTCATACTTGATGAATGCCAGATTTTTGATCTCAGCCAGGGATCATCAATAGTCGATTTAGTTCTGCGTCGTGGAAGAAAGAGGGGAATAATGGCAGTGCTGACATCACAGTACCTCACAGCAGCAGACGGCAGAAACCTTTCCAAAGCGATAGACCAGTGCGATACCTACATTGCTTTTAAGCCGGGTTACTCAGCAGATGTCGCTAAGCGTGCAGGCGTAGATATCAAAGACAATGAAGCCAGAAGTATTCTGACTGACATCGGAAAATACTCTTGCATTGCCAATGGAAAACTGTCAACCGACAGATGCATGATCAATTATCCGCTTATAATCAATATTCCCGAATGACATTTCTTTGATATTCTATTATATATTATAAACTTGAAATCGAAAAACGTCAAGCGAATAATCTATTTTTTTCCGCAGACAATACCCACAGAAAGGAGGCGCAGCCGACATGAGGCTTGAAATCAATGCTGAACGGCAGATGGCGATAATATGGGCGTGTTCCGACGAAAGCACCGATATCCTCCCGCCTGAGATAACAGCACAGCTTGAACCGCTTAGGGCGAAGAACAAGAAGTTCCGTGTGATCATCATGCACTCCGGGAAAGACGATCTTTTCGAGCCCATGCTCACGCTGCTTCTCCGAAACCGCATGAAAAAAGCACTGGATGACGTCAGGGAGGAAAATCAGCAGGACAAGCCTGCTGTATGAATAACGGGCAGGATTCGCTCCTGCCCATTATTTTTTATGGTAACCTCTAAAAACCGGGACACGAGCAGATTTCGTACATGATTTATATCAGATGCTAGGCGTCAAACCGCAGCGTTTTCCGCCGTAGGCGGATAATGCGTTTACTGTATGTATTTCAAGGTTTGACAACGAAGCAGATGATATAAGTCATAGAAATCTGCCGTGAAGGAGGTTTTTAGAGGTTACCTTATTTAAGTTCGTCAGTTCTGAACGCTGTGTAGCCCTCGTAATAGTATTTACCATAGAATTTGCAAATGTTCAATGATTTTATTCTGCCCGCCTATTGATTTTTCGAACGGAATATGTTACAATGACATTATCACAAATGAAGAAAGGAGAAAACCACATTGGATAAATCTCCCGTGTTAGATATAGCAGGCTACTGCCGAATATCCGTGAATATCAAATTCGCCCCGCTGATAATCAACGAGGCGAAAACTTATGTTACTGAAAAATCACGAAACCCTTATCTGTAATCTTTACTGAATTTTTCCCGGACTTTGCTGTGATCACTGCTGTTCCTGTTCCCTTTGCTGTGACCTTACCAGTAGAAGAAACAGTTGCAACAGAAGTCTTGCTGCTGGTCCATGTCACATTGCCATCGACAGCCATTACAGCGCCAAGCTGGAGCGTACCGCCCTTCTTGAGATTCAGGGAAAGACAGCTGATCTTGCCATCGTTGCTGCTGCCCTCGGGATAGGTGGCGGTCATGCTTAATGTGCCAGTGTTACTCCAGTTCTTGAATAGCCTGAGATAATATGTTCCCTTTGTTACCTTGTAGGATAATTCGGCAGTAGTTTTGTAACCGATAGATGCATAAGTATCATTGTTTTTATAATCGCTTCCGCTGATGACGTTCATATTGCTGATCTCAACATCATTGTCATCGCTGTCCCTGTAGAGAGTTGCCAGTATATCATTATCCGCCGCTAGCCTGATCTTCATGGTGCCAGATTTTGCAACATTGAATCTGTATACCCGCTCATCGCCCTCTACGCTCATGTCGCTCGTGTAGGTCTTGCCGCTGGGAGCATTCTTGTAATTGCCAAGAGAAGAATTGGTGGAATAGAACCGTGCGGTGAATTTCACCTTTCCGGAACCATAATTACCGCCGCGCTAGAATCGGAGGTAATATGTACCCTTAGGCAGTTCCCGAGAAAATGAGCCGTTACCCTTTTTCGCATTGGAATCCCATTCTAGATAAGAATAAGGATAAGAACTACCCGCAGAACCCTTTGTAGATTTATAGTTATCAAAATAACTATGCTTGAATTAAATCATGCATTTTGCACAAATATGATATCAAAGCGCTTCTTTCCTGATACGATCTTACAATTTATCCCGCCATGCATGAATTTTGTCGAAACCGCATGAATAATTCCACGGAAAAGACAGACAATACCTCCACAGGCAGAAATGCTGTTATTTTCAAACAACGGAGGAATTTATATATGAAAGCTACCGGAATCGTCCGCCGTATCGACGACCTCGGACGTATCGTTATTCCCAAGGAGATCAGAAGAACCATGCGTATCCGCGAGGGCGACCCCCTAGAGATCTACACCAGCCCCGACGGGGAGGTCATTTTTAAGAAGTACTCCCCGGTCGGGGAGATATCCTGCACGGCGTCGCAGTATGCCGACGTGCTGTCGAAGGTGGGCGGCTGTCCCGCCGTTATCTGCGACCGCGACCACGTTATCGCCGTATCCGGAATGGCGAAAAAGGAGGTCATTGAGCGCCGGGTTTCCGGCTCCCTGGAGGACCTCATCGAGCAGCGCAAGAGCCACGTTTACCGCTCCCGCGAGGATCAGCGGCTCAACCCCATCGAGGGTATCGACCGCTACGCGATAGCCGCCGCGCCTATACTCTCGCAGGGCGACGTCAACGGAGCCGTTATCATGCTCTCCGGCGACGACAACGAATTCGCAACGAACGAGCAGAGCGCGCTCGTCCAGGCTGCCGCAATGTACTTCGGCAAGCAGATGGAGGAATAAAAATACGGGAGGGTCAACGCCCTCCCGCTTTTATTTCCTTTTCGCTTCGCAGTTTTAAGGCTCTCGTACCACAGATGTACGCATACCGCAGCAATACACACCGCCGCTACAAGTACGCCCGATATCAGCAGCGCCCTTTTACGCCCCGTCATGTCACACCGCATATCGGCAGAAGCCCGTCAAGCGTGGTTATAGTGTAGTCCTGCCCGACTTCCAGCCCCCTACCCTTCCGGTCGATGAGCACCGAACGGCAGCCCACATTCTGCGCCGTTTTGATGTCCTTCGGCTCGTCGCCCACAAATATGAACTGCTTCTCGTCAGCCTGGAAATGCTCCGCTATCTGGTGCACTCCCTCCGGATTCGGCTTGCGGAACCCGCAGCTCTGCGACGATACATACATGTCAAAATACGGCATAAGCTCCGGGAAGTAGCTCTTGTGGAGCTTATCCGGCATTCCCGTAGCTACGTCGGTCAGCGTGGCGATTTTCCAGCCCGCCGAGCGCAGCTTCCGGAGCACTGGGATAGTCTCCGGATAAATCAGCGGGGTCAGATTCATGTTCTCAAAAAACGCGCTTATGACCTCCTCCAGCGAGTACGGGAAATCCCACCCCGCCGCAGCGTCGCCGAATATCTGCTCCGGCGCGTAGTCCCTCTCGCGGTACTTCACCCGCGGATTGTACTGCTTCAGCACCTCGATGGAGGCTTCAAGCTGCCCGTCCGTCAGCGGCAGACCCAGCTTCTCCCGCACATGCCGGAATGCGCTGTCGTAGTAGTCTATCCACACATTCGGCATGTTGACATACTCCATCAGCGTTCCGCCGATGTCAAATACTATCACGTTCATTCTACGCCCTCCATGAATCGTCGTCCGCTTCCCGCGCGGGAGTCTCCGGAGCCGCTCCCTCCTCGAAAAGCACGTCGAAGAAGCGCTCCTTCGACTCCACAAAGCACGCGCTGTCCTCGCTGTAGATAACTATGACCTCCGTGCCCTCCGGAAGCTCCCTGCCGTTCGCCGAGACCGCCCGGAAATAATAGGGCTTCCCGCCGCGGGTCACTTTTATCTCGCCGTACATATCCGGGGATATCTCCTCGGTCACTACCCCGTCCATGTTCTCAAGCTCCTTTTCGGAAGGCTCGCCCTGCTTGTGGAGCTTCAGGTACATCGGCGAAAACACCGTGCTCAGCAGAAAATTGAACGCCATCCCTCCAGCCGCCGCCAGCGGAAGCCCCAGCCAGCTAACAGCCCCGGCGCAGTCCAGCAGAAGCCCTATAAACGACGTCACGAATACGAACACGATCAGCCGCAGCAGGTTCTTCGGAAATACCGTCTGCCATTCCGCGCGGCTTTTAGTGTGTTCTAAAAGCTCCCCGGCGTTCGGGAAAAGCGGCCTTCCAAACAGCAGATGCACCGCAAGCTGCAACAGCAGGTACCCTCCGGAAAGCCCCAGAAGTATAATGTAGAACGTCCTCACGGCGCCACCTCCCGATACAGAAAATCCGCAGCCGAATGACTGCGGACTTCGTTTACATCAGCGTAAAATCAAAGGTTTCCTACCAGGTCGCGGGTATCGCGGGCGATAAGAAGCTCCTCATTAGTGGGAACGACCCAGACCTCGACCTTGCTGTCGGGAGCGGAGATCTTCTGCAGCTTGCCTCTCAGACCGTGGTTAACGGAATCGTCGAGTTTGATGCCGAGGTACTCCATGTTGTGGCATACATCGGCGCGAACATCGTCGGAGTTCTCGCCGATACCGCCGGTGAAGATAACAGCGTCAAGTCCGTTCATGACAGCCGCATAGGAGCCGATGAACTTCTTGATCTCATAGCGGAGCATCTCGCCGGCAAGCTGCGCCTTGTGGTCGCCGTGCTCCGCAGCGCTTGTGATATCGCGGTTATCGCTGGAGATACCGGAAATTCCGAGGAAGCCGGACTTCTTGTTCATGTAGTCGCTCATCTCGTTGGGAGTAAGACCCAGCTTATTTGCAACGAAGGTTACAGCGGAGGGGTCTACGCTGCCGCAGCGTGTTCCCATGATAACGCCGTCCAGAGGAGTGAAGCCCATGGAAGTGTCAATGGACTTGCCGCCCTCGATGGCGGTGATGGAGGAGCCGTTGCCGAGGTGGCAGGATACGATCTTGAGATCCTTGATATCCTTGCCCATAGCGTCAGCGAGAGCCTGGCTTACAAATCTGTGAGATGTGCCGTGGAAGCCGTACTTTCTTACGTGCAGCTTCTCGTAGCACTCGTAGGGAAGACCGTACATGAACGCCTTCTCCGGCATGGTGGAATGGAACGCGGTATCGAATACGACTACCTGCGGAGTCGTAGCCGGAATTACCTTCTTGCATGCTCTCAGGGCGAGCGCGTGGGGGTGGTTATGTACCGGTGCGAGCTCTGCGAGGTCGTCTATCTGCTGGATAACTTCGTCTGTAACGAGGGTGGTCTTGCTGAAGACCTCAGCGCCCTGTACTATTCTGTGGCCTACGGCGGAGATCTCACTCATGCTGTCGATGACCTTGCCCTCGCCGGTGGTGAGTACCTCAACGAGCTTCTCGAACGCCTCGGTGTGGGTCGGGAACTTGCAGTCAGCCTCGACTGTCCTGCCGTCGAACGTGGTGTGCTTGATATGGCCGTCGATACCGATACGGTCGCAGTTACCCTTTGCAATAACGCTCTCGTCCTCCATATTGATAAGCTGGTACTTCAGCGAGGAGCTGCCGGCATTGATTACAAGAATCTTCATGTTAATAAATCCTTTCAGGTGAAATAAAAAATCACAAAATCAGAGAATAACAGAGATTTTGCTCATACATCAGTAATATTGTAGTACTTTCCGGCGAAAAAATCAAGTCTTTTTTGAAAAATTATTGATTTATAGCGTGTTTTGGTGTAAAATATTAAGAAGAACAGCCACGATCCGGAAAGGGGGCACTTTTATGAAAACAGCCGCAGTTATCTGCGAATATAATCCGTTCCACTACGGACACAGGCACCAGCTCGAACAGACCCGCGCACTCGGCGCGACCCACATCGCCGCCGTGATGAGCGGGGATTTCACCCAGCGCGGCGACCTCGCAGTCACAGATAAGTTCGCCCGGGCAAAGACCGCGCTCGAAAACGGCGCCGACCTCGTGCTGGAGCTTCCCGTGAAGTACAGCCTGTGCGCCGCCGAGGGCTTCGCAAAGGGCGCGGTGGGGATAATTTCCGCGCTCGGCTGCGTCGATATGCTCAGCTTCGGCAGCGAATGCGGGAGCATTCCCGCCCTGCGCGAGGCCGCGGGAGCCGTGGAGTACGCGGTGCATTCCGACTACTTCCAGCTTCTGATGTCCGGCGGGAAAAGCTACCCCGCCGCCCTCGCGGAGGCGGTGAAGAAATTCTACACCAACGACGTATACGACGTGATATCCTCGCCAAACAACACCCTCGCCGTGGAGTACATCAAGGCGCTCGACGACATTGGCAGCGGCATCGAGCCGGTGACTGTCCGGCGCGAAGGCGCCGCCCACGACAGCGACAGCGAGCAGGAAAAATTCCTCAGCGCCTCGGCGATACGCAAAAAGATACTCGCCGGAGAGGACTACAGCGCGTACGCTCCGCTTATAGACTCCCCCGCTGCGGATATCCGCCGTCTGGAGACCGCGATACTCGCGAAGCTCCGCATGATGCGGCCGGAGGACTTCGAAGCCGTGTACGACGCGGCGCAGGGGCTTGGCGAACGGCTCTTCAAGGCGGTGCGCCGGGCGGGGAGCCTCGACGAGCTGTACTTCCTCGCCAAAACGAAGCGCTACACCCTCGCGCGGATACGCCGGGCGGTGCTGTGCGCGTTCCTCGGCGTGGACAAAAAAATGCTCCATGAGCCGGACGGATATATCCGCATTCTCGGCATGAACTCCCGCGGCAGGGAGATACTCTCGGCTGCGAAGAACTCCGGCTGCACCGTCCCGATGGACACCTCACTGCGGGCGCTGATGGACGCGTCCTTCGAAGCTCACAGGCTCGGAGCGTTCCAGGCGCGCTGCAGGGACGTATGGGCGCTTGCCCTGGAAAAGCCGCTCCCCTGCGGCTCCGACTTCACAGCCAAGCCAACGATACTAAGTTAAATTCGGAATTATGAATTCGGAATTCGGAATTTCGGAGTCCCGCTTCGCGGGACATATCAAAATTTGATACAATTGGAATACCGCCGCGGCAGCGGCGCACATAAATTCCGAATTCCGCATTCCGAATTCCGAATTTAAAAAAAGGGAGTGTGCATAAAATGGTAACAGCGACTGAACTTAACTACAAGAACTTCGGCAGATGCGTTAAGCTCGACAACGGCACGGCAAGCATTATAATCACTGTGGACATCGGACCTCGCATTATTTCCTACTGCCTGAACGGTCACGAAAACATGCTGCTTGAGGACGTAGGCCGGGAATTCAAGGACGATTCGCAGGAACTCCGCGATTATTTCGGCGAGGGCAGGACCTGGTACATATACGGCGGCCACAGGCTCTGGAGCAGCCCTGAAAGCTACCCGCACAGCTACGTCCCGGATAACGAGCCGGTGGAATATACAGTTTCCGGCGGCGAAATAACGCTGATTCCTCCGGCGACCCGCACCGGTCAGCAGCACAGGCTGATATACAGACTCGCGGACGAAGGCTCGGAAGTCGAGCTTTTCCACGAGATAAGGAACGTTTCCGGCGCGATAGTCACACTGGCGCCCTGGGCGCTCACCGTATGCGCGGCGGGCGGCGTGGAGATATTCCCTCAGAGCCAGGCCGACAACGGGCTGCTCTCTAACCGCAGGAACGTTTTCTGGAGCTACTCGGATATCAGCGACGACCGGTTTTTCCTGTCGAACAGATATGGCACGCTTCAGCAGGTAAAGGGAGCGCCGGAAAAATTCAAGATAGGCATAAACAACGAGGACGGCTGGGCGGCTGTGGTCAACCACGGGCAGATTTTCCTCAAGAATTTCCGCATGAATATCGACGGGAATTACCCGGACTACGGCTGCAACTTCGAGACCTTCACGAACGGGATCTTCCTCGAATGCGAGAGCCTCGGCGAGCTTAAGACCCTGAAAAACGGCGAATCCGCCAGCATTACAGAGTACTGGTCGCTGATACCATGCAGCGAAGGCTTCGACAGGAAAAGCGACGACAGCATAGACGCATTCGTGAAGAAATACGACCTGCGTAATCATCACGCATAACGGAGGACACATGAGCCTTTACGACGAGCTTCGCCGGAAGCACGGCAGCTTTATTTACCACAGCTATGAATTCACGGAGCAGGACGGCTCCACGCTGCTCCGGTTCCACTTTTCAATTGACGAATACCACTTTTACCCCGGGTGGACTTTTCCCGAGGAATTCAGCGGACTGACCTTCGACCGTGAGCTTGCAGACCGTATCGCGTTCTCCCTGGGAATGGCGGAACTCGTTTCCTACTGGAAGTGCGCCTGCCCTCCAGTGGTGGAGATACGCTGCGGCGGGCTTTCCGAAGAACAGAAGCTCTGGTGGAAAAAGCTCTACTTCAACGGGCTTGGGGAGTTCTTCTACCGCAATGGAATAACTCCCGGCTTCGACAGCTTTATGACGATAAACGCGCCGGAGCCTTCGGAGCTTCCCGCACGGACGAACGGACTTTCCGGCTTCATGGTTCCCATCGGCGGCGGCAAGGACAGCGTCGTCACGCTGGAATTACTGCGAAAAGCCAGAGTAGACATATCCGCATATATCATCAATCCCCGGGGCGCGACCCTCGGCTGTGCGGAAGCGGCGGGAATTCCGGAAAGCCGCGTTATCGCTCCGAAGCGCACCATCGACAAACAGCTCCTGGAGCTGAACAAAATGGGTTATCTCAACGGACACACGCCGTTTTCCGCTGTGGTGGCGTTCTCCGCGGAGCTTTGCGCCTGCGTTCACGGGCTGAAGTACATCGCGCTCTCCAACGAGAGCAGCGCGAACGAATCCTACGTCGATGGCACACAGATAAACCACCAGTACAGCAAGTCCACCGAGTTCGAGCGGGACTTCCGGGAGTACTGCGAAAAGTGGTTCGGCGGGTATTCCCGCTGCCCGGAATATTTCAGCCTGCTCCGCCCCTGGAGCGAGTGGCAGATAGCCCGGGAATTCGTGAAGTACCCGCAGTATTTCGGAATCTTTCAGAGCTGCAACCTTGGCAGTAAGACCAACTCCTGGTGCTGTAACTGCGCAAAGTGCCTGTACGTCTATATCCTGCTGGCGGCGTTCCTCGACGACGACGTGCTGACACGGATTTTCGGCTGCAACATGCTCGAAAAGCAGGAGCTTTCCGATATGCTGGACGGTCTGGCGCTGGACGGCGAGGATAAGCCCTTCGAATGCGTCGGCACCAAGGACGAGGTGCGGCTCTCGCTCGAAATGGCGTGGGAGCGCCGGAAGTCAGATCCGCCCGCACTGCTGAAGCGCTGGCGCAGTCTGTTCCCGGAATACGCGCCGGTATCCCTTGAAAACTACTTCGACCGGGACAATTTCGTGCCGGAGGAGTTCAAATATCTGCTCGGAGAAATGCAATGAACATCAATGAATTACGCCCCCTTTTTGAGGGAAAACGCTGCGCCATACTGGGCTACGGCAGGGAAGGCAGAGTGTGGCTCTCGCTGCTGAACAGGCTCGGCTGCTGTTCTGAGATAGCAGTCGCGGACATGAAGCCGCAGGATATACCGGGAGTCACCGGGATATACGGCGAGGACTGCCTCGACCGCGCAAAGGGCTACGACCTGCTCCTGCAAAGCCCAGGCGTCATCATCAAGGATAAGCTGACCGACGAGGAAAAATCCCGGATACTCACCCAGACCGAGGTGCTGCTCCGGCTTCGCCCGTGTAAAATCATCGGCATAACCGGCACAAAGGGGAAGTCCACTACCGCCTCGCTGACCTATCACTTCCTCAGAGCCTGCGGGTTCAAAACCATGCTGATAGGCAACATCGGAGTTCCGCCGCTGGAGCGCTTCGAGGAAATGACCCCGGACGCCGTTGCGGTCTGCGAGATGAGCTGCCATCAGCTCGAGTTCGTGCATCACTCCCCGGAGATAGCCGTGCTGCTGAACATCTTCCCGGAACATCTCGACCACTACGTGAGCCTCGAGGCGTACGCCGAAGCCAAGCGGAACATCTATAAATTCCAGCAGGCAGGCGACGTTTCGATACTCAACGTAGACCTGATACCGGACGAAATCTGCACCAACGCGGAATGCAGCAACGCGCCGAACTGCAGCAGCTCCGGCTACCGGAAGTCCAGGCTGATAACCATAGGCTGCGAGCGCCCGGCTATGGCGTTCGCGGAGAACGGCGCGATATTCCTCCCCGACCGTGAGATACCCGCCGGCGAGGTACGCACCCAGCTCCGCGGAAAGCACAACGTCTACAACATCACCGCGGCGCTCATGGCTGCAACCGCCGCCGGAGCCGATACCGACCGCTGCCTCGCTTCCCTTCCGGATTTCATGGGGCTTGAGCACCGCCTTGAATACGTCGGCACAGTGAACGGCGTGGAGTACATCAACGACAGCATCTGCACCATTCCGGAGGCGGCGATAGCGGCTGTGAAGGCGTTCCCGGACGGCGCCGACTGCGTTATCCTCGGCGGCATGGAGCGCAATATACCCTACGACAAGCTGGCGGATTTTCTCAACACCGGGTACGTTAAAAATGTGATACTCCTGCCGGACAGCGGCTACCGTATCGGCGATATGATAACCTCCCCCATGGTGAACAAGGTCCGCGTAAAGGACCTCCCGGAGGCAGTCAAAACCGCTTCCGGGCTTGCAAAGCGCCGCGTGATACTCTGCCCCGCCGCCGCAAGCTACGGCTTCTACAAGAACTTCGAGGAACGCGGCAGGCATTTCAAGCAGCTTGTAAATGAACTGGTATAAGTACAAAATCCCTACAGCAATGCAGGGATTTTTTGTGCATTCCAGCGACATTCGACCCATTTCATTTTCCAATTTGAACAATCTGGCAAACCCAATTTTGTAGAACTTCGACAAAAACCGCATTTCAGAAAAATTCACCCGCCGCCCGAAATCCGCACGCCCTGTAATTATTTGGCTGAGCTGCGCATTGAAAAAATAACGATTTTAAGCTATAATGATCCGAGGGGGAGATACTGTGAAGTTTTCAAATTCCATCGAGCTTGAGATACGCGGCGAACGCGCGTTATTCCGCGACCCGCTGCGTCCGCAGACGCTTCCGGTCCCTAGCTGCGAAGCGCTGAAAGGGATACTTGGCTCCATCTACTGGAATCCGGATTTCATCTGGGTACCGGACAGTCTTCGCGTGATGGAACCCATCGGATATACCCGCGAGGGCGCGCGGACATCTGACGGGAGCCGCTTCACAAACGCCGACGTACACTGTCTGAAGGACGTACGGTATCAGCTCCGGGCGCACTTTGTGTGGAACGAACAGCGCCCCGGCTCTGTTAAACTCACCGAGCGCGACGAGATCAGGCATTTCCGCATAGCGCTGCGGAGCCTCGCCCGAGGCGGCCGCAGATGGGTCTGCCTCGGCCGCGTGGACTGCCCGG
>ERZ780148.621-NODE-621-length-28553-cov-2.789213_pt1 | contig 28553 bp, 24 predicted proteins | sample MGYA00510984_ERZ780148 | MGnify/ENA primary metagenome ERZ780148 (study PRJEB29588, sample SAMEA2160902) | human gut metagenome | biome: human gut; feature: human-associated habitat; material: faeces | place: Denmark | collected 2008/2010 ...
ATATCAAGTTCAGTGAGTATTTCGTAAAATTTATCTTTTAATACGTAAGCCCCTCTCACGGGCGTTTGCATGGAAGTGTACAAAACGTCCGATCGCGGATGAAAGTCTTTCAATGCACACTCAGGTATTGCGTCGACGTTCAGTATAAGGTAGTCGGCTGGCGTTTGCGCCGCGGCGATACGCATTTTCAGCCGTGAGTAGTTTTCGAAACTTCCGTGACGATCGAGGTGATCTTCGGTTATATTCGTAACTATCGCGATATGCGGCGCAAACGTGCTTACGGTTTCCAGTTGAAAACTCGACGTTTCGCAAACGTAAATTTCGTGGTCAAACGTCGCGTCCAAAGCGAACGACCGTCCGACGTTCCCCGCAACGCACGCGTCGCGAGAGTATCCGAACGCCCTGCCGATAAGTTCCGTTACCGTGGTTTTGCCGTTAGTTCCTGTAACAGCAATAAGCGGTTTATCGCAAATTCTCGCGCCGAGTTCGATTTCGCCTAATATTTCCGCGCCCGTTTCCGCGGCGATTTTAAAAATTTTATGACTTCGCGGTATAGACGGACTTACGACGATCAGATCGTATTGACCGATAAACTTCTTCTCAAAGTCCGTATCGTCGCAGATCGTACAGTTTACGCCGCATTTTTCCAGCGCGGCTTTCGCTCCCGTTCCGCTGATTCCCTTTCCGTACACAAGCGCATTTTTCGCTACGATCTTCCGCATAATTTCCTCCGCGTTCCGTCGTTTCTACACCTATGTTTATGCCGAAGCACGCGAAATAATGCGCTAGTTTATCGCGAGAATTATAAGAAGCGTGACTACGCCCGTAAAAAGCGTGGCGAGCGTGTACCCTGTAACGATTTTATTTTCGTGAATGCCTTTTCTCTCTAAGTGATGATGAAACGGCGCCATAAGAAAAACGCGGCGTTTCGTGCGTTTGTAATGCGCCACCTGAATGACGTCGGACACGCAACTTACTACGTACGGCAGTCCGATTATGGGCGCGATAAACACGAGTTTACTCACGACGGCAAGTCCCGCAAGCGCTCCGCCGAGTGCTAGCGCGCCGGTGTCGCCCATAAAAATAGACGCGGGATAGGAGTTGAACAGCAAAAAACCGCAAAGCGCTCCGATAAGCGCGAAAGAAAATACGATAAGGTTTTTGTATTCCGCGCCGCTATCCGGCATAATGCCGAAGCGATAGACGATAACCGCAATCACCGCAGCGAAAAATATCGTGTACGCGACTGCGGTTTTACCGGCAAGCCCGTCAAGCCCGTCGGTAAGGTTTACGGCGTTCGTGAACGCGACGAACACGAAAACGTAGAACGGCACGGTAAACCACCCGAGCGAAATCTCGTTAAGCGTGAACGGAACGTACAGTTTGTCCCCGACGAACGGACTGAAATATACGAAAACCGCCATGATAATCGCCACAACGAACTGAAAAACTATTTTCTGCCATGGAGAAAGTCCTTTGTTTTGTTTAAAAAACACTTTGATAAAATCGTCGATAAAACCGATAAGTCCGAAGCCGAGCGTGAGTACCGCTACCATTACGGCAAGCGACGAACTACCCCTTAAAAACGCGAAAGTCACCGTGACGGCAGCCGCCACGAATCCTACGCCTCCCATCGTCGGCGTACCGCTTTTTGAAGCGTGGTTATCCACGTAACTCAGTATTGTCTGTCGTACTTTCAGTTTCTTCGCGAACGCGATGACCGCCGGCATAAGCGCAACGGCAAACGCAAACGCCACCGCAAGCGCAAGCAAATATCTTATCATTCAATTTCTCTCCGCAAGCAGTTTTTCTACGATTTTTTTATCGTCGAACGGATATTTCGTTCCGTTAATCTCCTGATATTTTTCCGCGCCCTTACCAGCAATCACGACAATATCGCCGTTTTCCATAACGGTCAACGCCGTTTCGATCGCTTTATACCGATCGGGCTGTACAGAATATTCGACAGTTCGCGCGATTTTTATTCCGACGAGTACGTCCGAGATTATATCCTCGGGTTTTTCGAAACGCGGATTGTCCGAAGTCAGTACAACGAAGTCAGAATATTCAGCGGCAGTTTTCCACATAAGCGGACGTTTGGTTTTGTCGCGGTTTCCGCCACAACCGAACACTGTTATCACTCTGCCTTTCGCTATTTCGCGCACCGCTTTGAGTATATTCCTAAGACCGTCGTCGGTATGTGCGTAATCGATTATTACCGTACCGCGCGAACTTTTAACCGTTTCGAAACGACCTTTTACCGCTATCGGCAGCGACAATCCGCGCGCGATATCCACAACGCTTATTCCCGTTCCGAACGCCATACCCGCGGCGCAAAGCGCGTTATAAAGATTATATTTTCCCGGCAAAGACAAGTGCGTATCGACACGCTCGCCACAAATTTTCAGCGTAAATTTCGTTCCATCCGATGAATATTCTACGTTTTCGGCAGAAACGAACTCGCGTTCGCCGTAAGTAATCGCGCCTTTATGCTCCAAACAAAGTTTCGCGCCAAACGCGTCGTCAGCGTTTATAACTTCCGCGCGACTTCTTTTGCCGTCGAATAGCAACGCTTTTGCCGCACCGTACGTCGACATATCGCCGAAATAATCTAGGTGATCGCGCGTAAGGTTGGTAAAACCCACTGCGGCAAACTTTATACCGTCTAGCTTTCTGAGCGCAAGCGCGTGCGCGGACGCTTCCGCCACCACGTGCGTAACGCTGCAATTTTCCATATCCTCAAGCGTGCGATGAAATTCCGTCGGATCGGGCGTAGTAAGACTTGCTTCACGATTTTTTCCACAATAGGAAACCTCATTCGTGCCGATTAAGCCGACGGTTTTTCCGTTCGCTTCGAATATGCTTTTCAAAATATACGTCGTGGTCGTCTTTCCGTTCGTGCCGGTAACTGCCAAAATACTCAGTCTGTCCGCGGCACTGCCGTAAAATTTCTTTGCCGCTATCGCAAGCGCGTGACGAGCATCGCCGACGAGTATTTGCGGAATAGAAATCGGCTGCGACTTTTCCACAACCGCCGCAACTGCACCGTTTTTTACAGCTTCGGGCAGAAAATCGTGTCCGTCGCGCGTGTTCCCTACGAGGCAAAAAAACAAGCTTCCCGAAGTAACTTCTCTCGTATCGAACGCAATACTCGTAATCTCAACGTCACGCTCGCAGGCTGTTTCGAATAATTCGCTTAATTTCATACGCGCACTCCTACGGTAATTCGTTCTATTATATTTGTCCTGAAACCGTAATATGCGCGACGGCAAACTAAAAGCGGCGAACACTCGCTCGTCGCTTTTATCGCAGCCGTTTTATTCCAGACCTAACAGCATATAATCGCCCTTTGCGACTTGTTCGCCCGCCGATGGCAAAGTTACCGAAACTGTTTCGCCCTCACCGGAAATCTCGTATTTTATCCCGAGCGCTTCCAGTTCGTTTATCGCTGCGTTTACACTTTTCCCGCAAAGGTACGGTACGTTTATCAACTCTTTGTCGTCGATCTTCTCGGTAGGCTTTATTCCTTTACTCTCGAAAATCTTCGAGAACACGTTACCGACGTACGGCGCGGCGACTATACTTCCGTAATACGCGTAAGTACCCGGCTCGTCGATAATCATTAAAACCGCGTACTTCGGATTCTCAACGGGCGCGAACCCCACGAAAGACGAAACGTATTTTCCCTGCGCTATCGCCCCGTTTTCGTACTTTTGCGCCGTACCGGTCTTGCCGCCTATACGATAGCCGGCAACACCCGCTTTTTTACCGCTTCCTTCCTTGACGACGTTTTCCAAAAGTCCGCGCATTTTCTCGGAAGTCGCCTGACTTATCACTCTTCGTTCTTCGCCGCTATGTTCATATACCGTTTTACCGTTTTGATCGGTAATCGTGCTTACGAAATGCGGAGTATGATACATTCCGCCGTTCACGACGGCAGACACTCCCGCAATCAGTTGAATAGGCGTAACCGCAACCGCTTGCCCGAATCCTATTCGCGCAAGATCGACGGTCTTTACGCTCTTTTCGTTCATCATCAGCCCCGAACTTTCCGAGTAAAAGTCAACGCCGGTTTTCGAACCGAACCCGAACTTCCGCAAGTTGTCGTAAAATTTTCCCGTACCCATTCTCAGCGCAAGATCCATAAACACGCAGTTGCAACTGTTCTTTACTCCCTCGGCAAGATGCTGCGATCCGTGACCGATACTGCGCCAACACTTGATTCGCTTGCCGTCCACCACACGATAACCGGGGCAGAAGAACGTGTCGCGATCGCTTACCGCGCCGCTTTCAATCGCCGCAGCAGTCGTGAAAATCTTAAAAGTCGAACCCGGTTCGTACACGTCTACTATCATTGTGTTCTTACTGTAAGCGTTCAGCATATTTACGTCATCACGCGGAATATCGGATAAATCGTAAGTAGGCGTTTTCGCCATAGCGACTATGCCGCCGGTATCGACGTCCATAACGATCATACTCGCGCTTTTCGCTTTCCACTCAACCACCGCGCCTCTTACCGCGGTTTCCGCAAAGCCTTGGATAGAAATGTCCAACGTCGTGTGAAGATCTGCGCCAGGGATCGCGGGAACGTATTTAGTTACGTTTCCGTCGAGTTCCGTGCCCTTGTTGTCCGTTTCGGTCGCGGAAAAACCGTTCACTCCGCGAAGATATTTGTCGTAATAGCCTTCGAGTCCGTTCTGTCCTTCGTTATCTGCGTTCGTGTAGCCGATGACTTGAGTCAGACAGCCGTCGTAAGGATAATTCCGCGCGGAATCTACGGAAAAGTATACTCCGTCAAGTGTCATATCGCGGAGTTTGCTGCCGGTCGAAAAGTCCACGTTCTTTTTAACCGTTATTTCGCTGACCGCGGCTTTTGATATCTTTTCGAACAGCTTCTCTTCGTTCACTTCGAGTTGCTCGGCAAGAACTTTCGCAACGAGCGACTTGTCTTTTACGGCGGCGGGACGAACGTAAACCGTAAAAACGTCTTTACTATCAACTATCGCCTGACCCTCACAGTCGTACACGGCGCCTCGTTTTGCTTTCAGCGGCAAGTCACGATACCATTGCTCGGCGGCTTTCTTGCGAAGTTCCTCGCCGGTAAACACTTGCAGATAGCAGAGTCTGCCGCAAAGAACGCAAAATAAAAAGGTTATTGATATAACCGCAATCAATAACCTCTTTCGTGTTAAAGCGAAACTGTTCGATTTCAAATCGGAATATTAACCTCCGAATACTTTGGACATAAAGTCGCACAATTTGTCGAACGCACCTGTACGCGCTTCGTAATTTACTCCGTCGACGTAATCGAGAAGTTCGACTTCGGTAGCGCCGTCATTCTTTACCATTCCGAGTTCGGTAGCCGCGCCGGTGATGGTAAGGTCGTCGCCAAGATAAGCGAGTTTAACGTCGGTTTCGGCAAGTTGAGCGCTCTGAAATTTGACTTCGTTTTCGAGCACCGCTACTTCTTTCGACGCGCCGCCGATCGCAAGACCGGTTGCGAGTACGATAAGCGCGAGGATAAGCGCGGTTGCCATATACACGCAAAGCATAACCTTGGTCTTGCTGGAAAGTTTGCGCGTTTCCTGCTCTTCCTTCTCTTCAAGGCGATTGTCGCTCCTAATGGTGGGCATAAGTTCGTCGAACTTCATATCGGCGGTCACTCTGTAAGTTTCCGCACTCGTCGCTCTTTCAACCTTAGCAGAGGACACCGCAGTATCGGTAAAAGGCTTTACCTCTACTTCGGGATTAATAGATATGATTCTTTCTTCGGGCGCTATGCGCTTCACGGTTTGGCTTCTGAGTTCGGTGTTGCCGTTGTCGATGTTGACTTCTCTTCTCGTCGTTATCATATTATGTTCCTCTCCTTTCGTTTATTACAGTTTTTCGATTACTCTCAGCGTCGCGCTTGCCGCTCTGGAGTTTTCGTTTGTTTCCTTTTGCGTCGGCTTGAATTTTCCTATCGGTTTCGCCGTCGCTTTATGTCCGCATACGCACACCGGTAAACTCTTGTCGCAAATGCAGTCGGTGCACATAAGTCTGAACGCTTGTTTTACTATTCTGTCTTCCAGCGAGTGGAATGTCAGAACCGCGAATCTGCCGCCGCTTTTAATCTTTGCGGCTATGCTCTCCAGAGCCTCGCTCAGTCCGTCGAGTTCACCGTTCACTTCGATGCGAATCGCTTGAAACGTTTTCTTAGCGGGATGTCCCTGTCGGTGATAAAACTCGGGGGTACTCTTTTTTACGAGTTCCGAAAGTTCCGTCGTCGTCCGTATCGGTTGAATTTTTCGTTCTCGGACTATTGCGCTCGCTATCTTTTTGGCAAACCTCTCTTCGCCGTATCCGAACAAGATTTTCACGAGTTCGTCCTCGGAGTACTCGTTCACGACGTCGTAAGCGGTTATCCCGCCGTCGTTGTCCATACGCATGTCGAGTTTGCCGTCGAATCTGTAGGAAAAGCCGCGTTCCGGGTCGTCGATCTGATGCGACGATATCCCTAGATCAAGCAGCGCCCCGTCGATTCCGTCTACCCCGAGATCGTCAAGAACTTTCGCCGCGTCGTGAAAATTGCTTTTCACTATCGTATAACCCGAAAGTTTTTCGTCCTCGAAGCGTTTCTTCGATTCGGCTATCGCTTCGTTGTCGCGATCGAGCGCGATAAGCGGGCCGCCTCGCTTTAGAATTTCCGAAGAATGTCCGCCGCCGCCCAACGTTCCGTCAAGATAAATCCCGCCTTTTCGGACGTTAAGCGCACTTAAGCATTCTTCCAACATGACCGGAACGTGATATTCGCTCATACGGTCTTTTTGAGGCTTTTAAGACACTCGTCGAAGTCCATGTTGTCGTCGTCGACGTACGCTTGCCAGCGTTCTTCGCTCCAGATTTCAACTCTGTCGTAAGCGCCGATGGTAACGATATTCTTGACGATGCCCGCTTTTTTTATAAGCGTCGGAGGAAGAAGGATTCTGCCTTGCTTGTCCTCTTCCGCAACGGTCGCGCTGGACGAAATAAGTCTTAACGCACGCGTTCTCGGAGTATCGGCAAGATCGTCGACTTCGAAACTGCTTTCGAACATCTTCTCCGCTTTCTCTTTGGAGAAAACGAACAGACAGCCGTTAGAGCCGCGAGTGATCACAGGGGACATGCCTAAGGCTTCTTTTAACTTAGCGGGTATGCGGATTCTACCCTTTTCGTCGATCTGATGATGATATTCACCGGTCAGCATCATAGCCTATAGCACCTCCTCTTATGATTTACCTAGATTATATCATATCTATTTTAAAAAAGCAACCACTTTTGACCACTTTTGTACATTTTTTTAAAATTTTTAGCCACAGACGACCACATATCGGAGAACCGCGACCACTTTGACCGTTTTAACAGGGAAATTACGCCTTCCCGATAGCGAATTTTGGGGTAAATTATACCGACTTTGACGTATTATACGAAAAAACCGCTCGATTTTGTCGAACGGTTGTACCGAAATTCGGTTATGTTTTAATAACTCTAATTTGTTTTTGAGATAAAAATTGTCGTAAATTCGCGGTTTGGAAGGCGTTCGTGGCGCAAAGTGGTTAACTCGCACACGAAACGTAAATCGGGCTGCCCTCTTCCCGCTTTTATATCGTCAAAGTGTTACTTTGCGGCGTTATTTTTCTCGACTAGGCGTTTCTTTATAAACGCAAGGCGGCAAGCGCGAGCGTACGCTTCGGCAACGTATGTTTCGTCGGTCATTAAACCGTATTTGTCGTTGTCGTGACGGTTGGGCTTACTGTTACGATTGAGTTCAAACGTCAAGTATCCGTTATAGCCGCATTTATTGAGCCGAGCCGCAAGATCCGTCCAGTCGATAATTCCGTCGAACGGCAGAAGATGCAGATCGTCGAGCCAGAACGTATGCCCGTCGAAGTCGCTTACGCCTAGATTATCGTTGATATGCGTTGCGATTAATCTGTCGCCGTACAGCGCAGTCATGTCTTTACTCATATTGTAACACTGTTCGTGTCCGGTATCCCAACAGAAACCGACGTTCTTTTCGTTTTTGAACGCCTCCATAATCGCGGCGAGGAAATCTTCGCCCTCGGTATTCTCGAACGCGATCTTCACTCCTCTGTCCGCGGCAAGGCGAACGAGTTTACCGAAACGATCGAGTCCGAGCGCACCGGGTTTTTCGGGTCGATCGAAACCGATCCAGACGTGACTTACGACGATTTCGACGCCGGCTTTCGCCGCAGAGTCGACGCAATCGATAAGTTCCTTGAGTACGATTTCGCCGTCTTCGCCTTCGAGCCACAGTTTATCCACTCTGCCGAACGGAGCGTGGATAGACTGGAAAATCATATTTTCGCGTTTCGCAAACGCGGCGACGTTTTGAATATGCTCGTCGTTGCCGTATCCTACGAAAAAGCCGTCGAACCCGGTTCTTTTATACAGCATAATCTGTTCTTCTTCGGTAAGCGAGGACGATACCCCGGTTGCCAAACACAACTTCTGACCGTACATAATAACTCCTTAATCGATGATTATTTCAACCGGCGTATTGCTTATCATGTCGCACGAAGTGAGATAATAAGTCACGCCGTTTTTCTCGAGCGTAAGTTTTGCCCGCACGTTTTTACCGTGCAAATGTCCGTAAACCACCGTTTTTACGCCGAATTCTTCGAAAAGTGCGGTAAACGGCGACGGTTCGAATTTGCTGTTAAACGGCGGATAATGCGTCATTACGATTACCTTATCATTCTCGCCGCGCATCTTTGCCATTGTTTCCAGCGACAAACGCATGCGAATTATTTCGCGATCGTAGATTTTTTTGTCCTCGGCGGTCTGCGTTCCGCCCGACTCGGGCGTAGTCCACCCGCGCGAACCGCAAACGAGCAAATCGCCGAAACGCAAACAGTCGTTCTGCACTGCGTACATATTATAAGGAAGAATATTCCTTAGCGCGCTGATCGAATGCCACCAGTAATCGTGATTGCCGCGAAGCAGGACTTTTGTACCTTTGAACTTGCCGAGGTATTCCAAATCCGGCTTTACATTCTCAAGCGTCATCGCCCAACTGATATCGCCGGCGATGAGTACTACGTCGTCGTCGGTGATATTCTTTTCCCAAAACGCGGAAATTTCGTCGAGGTAGTTATTCCACACCTCACCGAAAATATCCATAGGTTTCGGGTTGTTGATCGATAAATGCAAATCGCTTACGGCAAAGACTTTCATACTTATATTATAGCAAAGACTAAAGCGTTTTGCAATCGTTTGGCATTATCGGACTGTAAATTTTACTCAAGTAGTGGAAGGAAAAATCGGTCGGGCAAACACACCCTCGCACACCTCGTCGGCGTAATTCTCGCACGCGGGATATTCGCAGTATCCGTAACTCGGCACGAGAATTTCCACCGTCGTCACCACCCGTACTATCTGAATTATACAGCAAGTAATCGTAACGGAAGCATAGTCCGAAGAAAACGCGCCGATATGCGACGAAATCGCGGTAGTCGCTTCTATCGAGTACGGCACGACCGAATCGGACGGCACGGTAAGCACCACATCGCGACTGAAAGTAACGGTGCCTTTTGCCGTCCCCGCAACTCCCGCCGCGTCGGTATAGTAAACGGTAATCGGTATAAACGAGTCGAACGCCACTCGCGAGCGATTCCCGCGGATAGCGGTCACGGTCAGATTCTCAAGCGTCGTAGCCCCTGACGAAACCGCGCGTTCAAACGTATACGGCGTGGTCATGCCGCCGGTAAAATCGGACAGCGTTACCGTAAAAGTCACGTTGCCGAAACGCCCGATACAACCGTCGGATATCTTTTTCGCTTCTATACACACTCTCTCACACAAGCCGCATAGCGGACTTCCGGTAATTCTGCCCGCCGCTTTGGTATTGTTAGCCATATAAAAACCTCCCGCAATATGGTATAATAAATAATATTGCGGGAGACTAAGTTTCGTTACGATCTATTCGATTAAGATTTCAGGCTTATACGCAAGAACGTTTTCGATTTTTGCGCAGATTTTGTCTTTACCATACGCGTTCATATCGACGGGAATTATATCGTCACGCCCGATTTTGAGCGCGGTCGAAATGCGCATTACGCTTCTGCCGCGTTCCGCCGCGGAAATTTTGTCGCACTTCGTCGCCACAACCGTGAACGGCATTCTGTAATAGTAAAGATATTCGGTCATCATGCGATCGAGTTCGGTCGGCTCGTGTCTGCCGTCAACGAGCACGAACGTGTGTTTCAAATTTTTATCGGACAACAAATACCCTTCCATCAACCCGCTCCACTCTTCGCGCTGGCTTTTCGCCGCTTTCGCGTAACCGTAGCCAGGTAGGTCCACGAGTCTGAATTCGCCGTCGTTAAAGTCAAACACGTTTATAAGGCGCGTTCGCCCCGGCGTAGATGAAGTTTTGGCAAGTTTTTGTCGACCGCTCAGCATGTTTACGAACGTTGATTTACCTACGTTCGACCGTCCGACGACGCAAATCTCGGGGATCGAACACGTCGCGGCGTACTCGCGGTATTTTATTTCGCTCGAAAAACTGGTCACGAATTCCGCTTTTGTAATTTTCATGCGAGTTTACCCCTCGACAATCGCAAGCGCGAACACTTCGTCAATTTCGGAAACGAGTTTGATTTCGACGTGATCCTTGACTTCGTTCGGGATATCGGCTACGTCCTTTTCATTCTCTTTGGGGATAATCAAAGTTTTCACGCCGCTACGGAACGCCGCAAGCGATTTTTCTTTAAGCCCACCGATAGCAAGCACTCGCCCGAGAAGCGTAATTTCGCCCGTCATTGCTACGTCGCGGCTGACTTTTTTACTCGACAGCGCGGAAAGCATAGCCGTCGCAAGCGTTATGCCGGCGCTCGGTCCGTCCTTAGGCGTCGCCCCCTCGGGAATATGGACGTGAATATCATTCTCGGTAAACTTCTCTTTCGGGATTGAATAGCGGTCTGCGCGGCTTCTTACGAGCGACAGCGCGATACGCGCGGACTCTTTCATCACGTCGCCCATATTGCCGGTAAGCGTGATTTCGCCTTTTCCGCCCGGTATAAGCGCAACTTCGATATTGAGAGTTACGCCGCCGACGCTCGTCCAGGCAAGCCCGGTGGCAAGCCCCACGCTGTCTAATTCGTTTTTAACGTTGTTTTTGTATTTGGCTGGTCCGAGGTATACCGCAAGATCGTCGTGAGTTACGGTAAAGCTACTCTTCTCGTTCTTATTCTTGACCGCCTTGACCGCAAGTTTTCTTATTACGGTAGCAATCTCGCGCTCGAGGTTTCTCACGCCACTCTCGCGCGTGTAACCCGCGATTATTTCGTTCATAACGTCGTCTGAAATAGTTACGCTACCCGCTTTCATTCCGTTGGCTTCGAGTTGCTTGGGAAACAAATATCGCTTTGCGATCTGCAACTTTTCCTCGTAAGTGTACCCGCTGAGTTCGATGACTTCCATTCTGTCGAGAAGCGGCGCGGGGATCGTGTCGAGCGTGTTCGCCGTACAAACGAACATGGTTTTAGACAAGTCGTACGGCATTTCGAGGTAATGGTCTTTGAACGCGTTGTTCTGGTTCGGATCGAGGACTTCCAGCATCGCGCTGGCCGGATCGCCTCTGAAGTCGCTGGACATTTTGTCGATTTCATCCAAAAGGAATACTGGATTGTTTACGCCGGCGGTTTTCATTCCGCTCAGAATTCTGCCGGGCATTGCGCCTATATAAGTGCGACGGTGCCCTCGAATTTCTGCTTCGTCGCGTACTCCGCCGAGCGACATCTGCACGAGTTTTCTGCCCGCCGCACGCGCTATCGAAGAAACGATCGAGGTTTTGCCTACGCCCGGAGGTCCCACAAAACACAAAACCGCGCCCTTTAGGTTGCCGCTAAGCGAGTGTACGGCAAGGTATTCGATAATTCTTTCCTTGACTTTTTCCAGCCCGTAATGATCCTCGTCGAGAACTTCTTCGGCTTTGTCGAGGTCGATGGGATCGGAAGTACTTTCGCTCCACGGTAAATCGAGCATCCACTCGACGTAGGTGCGGATAACGCCCGCTTCCGGCGAAGTAGGAGCCATCTTGCTCATGCGGGCAAGTTCCTTTTCTAGTTTTTCCACGGCGTAGTCGGGTAAGTTTTTCTCCGCGGCTTTTTGTCTGAAAGTTTCGATCTCCTCTTCGTCGTCGCCGAGTTCGGCGTGAATAGCCTTTATCTGCTCGCGAAGATAGTATTCTTTCTGATTTTTATCGACGCTCTCGCGCACTCTGGCGGCGATACGTTTTTCCGCAGCGAGTATTTCGCAAAGATTGACGAGCCGCGCGTAGATTTTCTCGAGTTGTCCGTAAAGACTGTTCGTTTCTAGAAGATCTTGCTTATCCGCATCGCTGTCGAAAATACTGCTTGCAGCCGCGGCTACCGCTTTTTCCGAGTCCTGTGACGAAATCAGCGCGATATTTTCTTTCGGAATCTTGTGATCGAACCCCGAAAACTCCTCGATTTGATCCATTACCGCCTTTTTTATCGCAGCAACGTCATCGGCATTATCGGGCTTAACTTCGAACGGCGCGAGCGTAACTTCGAAATACGGCGAATAAGAAACGTACTCGCCGATCGTCATACGCTCAAGCCCGGTTACGAGCACTCTCGCCGTATCGTTGGGCAGTTTGATTATTTGCTGAATACGCGCAAGTACGCCAACGCGGTAAATGTCTTTTTCTGAAGGATTCGCGACTTCCTTGTCTTTTTGCGCGACGAGAAAGATTTTTTCGCGTTCGGATGCGGCTCGCTCGAGCGCAGCCATGGATTTATCCCTGCCTATCTCGAAATGCACGGTCTGACCCGGGAATACCACCACGCCGCGAAGCGCGATCATTTTATACGTCGGCAACTGAGCCGCGACGGAAGCGCCGCTCTCGCCCGCCATACTGCCGAAATTAAATTCGTCCATATAATTACCTCCTTTCGCCGGAATTGCTCCGCGGTTCGGAATAAACGCCGATCGTCGGGTTTACGGTTAAATTCGACGATCGTATCGTAAAGTGTAGTTATTGTATCACAAAATTAAGAAAATTACAAGTCTATTTTATGATATTAAAGCAAGAGGTTGCGCCTGAATTCCCGGCTACAACCTCGCTTCTTTGTCGTTTGACTTGATAACCCGCCGCTCAAGCGCTCTGCTCGCCGTCGTCGGCTACAGCCACTGGTTTGGCTTTCTTTTCGATTACGTCTTTCGTTATGACGATTTTCTTTACCGAACGATCGTCGGGCGCGTTGAACATGGTGTCGAGCATAATGTCTTCCATAATCGAGCGAAGTCCGCGCGCGCCGGTGTTGAGTTCGATCGCCTTGTGCGCGATTGCTCTGACTGCGTCGTCTTCGAACACGAGTTTCACTCCGTCCATCTCGAGCAGTTTGATATACTGCTTGACGAGCGAATCTTTAGGTTCGGTGAGTATACGAACGAGCGCGTTCTCGTCGAGCGCTGTAAGGCTGACGGTAACGGGCACACGACCGATAAACTCCGGAATAAGTCCGAACTTGATAAGATCCTGCGGCTGAAGTTGTCTAAGCGCTTCGTCTGCGTCCTCTTTCTGCGCCTTGAGTTCGCCGCCGAAACCGAGCGACGAAGAACTGAGGCGTTTCTCGATAATCTTATCAAGTCCTACGAACGCTCCGCCGAAAATAAACAGAATATTCGTGGTGTCGATAGTAAGACATTCTTGTTGCGGGTGCTTTCTGCCACCCTGCGGAGGAACGGAAGCGACCGTGCTTTCGACAATCTTGAGAAGCGCTTGTTGTACGCCCTCGCCCGAAACGTCGCGGGTAATGCTTACGTTTTCCGATTTACGTGCGATCTTGTCGATTTCGTCGATATAGATTATGCCTTTCTCTGCCTTTTTAATATCGTAATCTGCGTTCTGAATAAGTTTCAGAAGCACGTTCTCCACGTCTTCTCCGACGTAGCCCGCTTCGGTAAGCGTAGTTGCGTCTGCAACGGCAAACGGCACGTTAAGAATCTTAGACAACGTTTGCGCGAGAAGCGTTTTTCCGCAACCGGTAGGACCGAGCATAAGAATATTACTTTTCTTAAGTTCGATATCGTCGTTTTTGCCGTCGGAATTCTTTTTATTGTACTCGATGCGCTTGTAGTGATTGTATACAGCGACGCACAGAACGCGTTTAGCGTTCTCTTGACCGATAATGTACTCGTCGAGTTTTTCGAGCATTTCGCGCGGCGTGGGCAATTTGACCGGCAAATCGTTCGTCGCGGCGTCTACTCTCAGCAAGTGACTGCAACGGTCTATGCACTCGTCGCAAATATTAACGTCGTCGGGTCCGGTAATAAGTTTGCCGACTTGCGACTGCGGTCTGCCGCAAAACGAGCATCTCGGTTCTATATTCTTATTTATCAACGTCTACTCCTATTGCCTCTTGTCGAAAATCTTATCAACCAGTCCGTAAGCGAGCGCTTCTTCCGCGTTCATATAGAAATCGCGGTCGACGTCCTTTTCGATTTTCTCGAGCGGTTGCGAAGTGTTTGCGGCAAGAATACGGTTCATTCTTTGCTTGATCTTTATGATATGTTCGGCCTGAATGGCGATATCGCTGGCTTGACCCTGCGCGCCGCCGAGCGGCTGATGAATCATAATCTCGCTGTTCGGGAGCGTGTAACGCTTGCCTTTCGCGCCGGACGACAGCAAGAATGCGCCCATCGATGCCGCCATGCCTACGCAAATGGTGCTTACGTCGCACTTGATATAATTCATAGTGTCGTAAATACCCATGCCCGCGGTAACGCTTCCGCCCGGGCTATTGATATAAAGACTGATGTCCTTTTCGGGATCTTTGCCTTCGAGATATATCAACTGCGCGATAACGATATCGGCGGTAAGATCGTCGATTTCGCCGGTAAGGAATACGATACGATCCTCGAGAAGTCTCGAATAAATATCGTAGGAACGTTCGCCGCGATTAGTCTGCTCGACAACCATCGGTACGAGATTGTTTTTAATCATTATAAACTCCCTGATCCGCAAATCCGATTACGCGTTTTCTTCGGTAGTCTTTTTCGCGGTAGATTTTTTAGCGGCGGTCTTTTTAGGAGCAGCCGCTTTTTCTTCGCCGTTTTCGGCTTTCTTTGCGGCGGGTTTCTTAGCCGCGGTCTTTTTCTCTGCTTTCTTCACTTCGAACGTGTTGTTCGCCTTAAGAAACTCGATAAGTTTCTTCATAAGCAAATCGTTCTTAATGTAAGAAAGTTGTCTGTCGTCAACGCCCTTGCGGTACTCTTCTACGGACTTGCCGGCAGATTCCGCGATGCGAGCGAGTTCGGCGTCGAGTTCGGCGTCGGTCACGTCGAGGTTCTCGGCTTTTACGATAGCCTCGAGCACGAGACGGATCTTGACGTCGCGCTTAGCCTCTTCCGCTTTGCTCTTGCGAAGTTCTTCCATATTGCTGCCGGTGTACTTGAGGTAGTCCTCGAGTTTCATGCCCTGATACATATACATAAGTCTGTATTCCATATCGCGCACGAGGTAGTCGATCTGGCTGTCGATCATGCACTGCGGAATCTCGACGGAAGAAGTCGCGGTGACGGCTTCGATAAGCGCGTTCTCGTTTTCGGCGTTCGCTCTTCTGTCGTTACCTTCCTGCAATCTCTTCTCGACGTCCGCTTTGTACTCGGCGAGCGTGTCGAACTTGCTGACGTCTTTCGCGAATTCGTCGTTAAGTTCGGGCATTTCCTCTTTTAGTATCTTGTTCACGGTCAATACGGAATCCTTGCCCGCGAGTTCTTTTGCGTGGTAATCGGTCGGGAACGGTACGTTAAGATCGCGGGTTTCGCCCACGGTCATGCCGACCATCTGCTCCTCGAAGCCCGGGATAAACGCGTGCGAACCGATGGTGAGTTCCTGACTGGAAGCGGTGCCGCCTTCGAATTTCACGCCGTCGACCGATCCGGAATAATCGAGGTTGACGATATCGCCGTTCTCAACCGCTCTGCCCTCGACTTCGACTTTTCTCGAAGCCTGTTTGCGAGCGCGGTCGATTTCCGCGTTAACGTCGTCCGCCGTAACATTATACTCAACTTTGTCGACTTTAATACCCTTATATTCGCCCAAAGTCACTTCGGGCTTTACGGTGACGACCGCGTGGAACTTCACGCCGTTCTCATCGATGCCGTCGATATCGACCTTCGGATCGTCGACGGGGAAAATTTCCTCGTGTTCGCCGAGCGCTTTCGAATAAGCCTCGTAAAACGCGTCGTTGAAAGCGTCGTCGAAGAACACGCCTTCGCCATACATTTTCTCGATCATCTTACGGGTTGCGTGTCCCTTGCGGAAACCGGGAATATTGAATCTGGACTTGTTCTTGATATAAGCCTTGTTGAGGCTGTCATCCCATTCCTTGGCGTCGAGCGTGAAAGAAATTTTAACTTCGCCCTTGCTTTCTTCGATTGTGTAGTTCATAATGTCCTCCAAAATTTGTTACCTATAAAATCGATACCTAAATATAATATCAAATTAAAAAGGGTTTGTCAAATTTTATTGACAACCTTGCGCAAATATATGTATAATATTTCTGCGAAAAAGTGATAATTTCGGAGAAAACCATGCCATTCGATTCCTTGACCTACGCGCTTGCCGCAAAAGAACTGAATAACGCCCTCAAAAACGGCAGGATCGAACGCGTCGGCATGCCAAACAAGGATGACGTTATTTTTACAGTGCGCCCCGCTTCAAACGGTGAAAAACGCGCTTCGGTACTGCTGCTCGTATCCGCCGACCCGTCGCGCCCGCGCGCTTATATTACTACCGAAAGCGCCGAAAACCCGCTGTCGGCTTACGCGTTTTTGATGCACCTGAGAAAGCGTATCGGCGGCGGCACGATAACCGACGTCACATCCGTTACCCGCGAACGCATAATAAACGTAGGCGTAGAAGCGTACGACGAACTGGGGTATAAAAAACGCTATACGTTGAGAATCGAACTGCTCGGACGGTTTTCCAACGTGATACTCACCGACGAAAACGACGTCATTACCGACGCGCTGAAACGCATAAGTTTCGACGATTTTTCCGCGCGAGCCGTGCTACCCGGTATGAAATATACTCTGCCACCCGCTCAGGACGGCAAGGTTTCGCCCGACGATACCGCCGCGGTTACCGCACTTCTGTCCTCTTTCGACGACGGCAAACTCTCCTACTACCTTATGCGCGGCGTGTACGGTTTTGCGCCCGTTACGATGCGCGAAATAGTATACAAGGCTTACGGCACGACTACGCCCGCCCCAGAACTCGTACGCAATTCGCCCGAAAAACTGATACGCGCGATAAACGATATGAACGAAGCGAACGCGCCTTGCGTAAAGATTGCCGACGGCAAGCCCGCGGACTGTTTCGTCGCGCCGTTTATCTCCGACGACGGCGAGTACGAATCCTATCCGTCGCTGAACGCCGCCATCGCCGCGTACTACTCCGCAAAAGCCGAACACACTTATATGAGCGGCAAGACGGCGCACCTTACGACGATAGTGAAAAACGCGATCAAAAAGAACGCGAAAAGTCTGGCGCTTTTCCGCGAGCGCGAACTCGAAAGCGGCGATTACGAAAACGACAGAATTACCGGCGAACTACTGACCGCCAACCTCTACCGCATAAAACAAGGTATGCGCGAAATCGAGGTCGACGACTACTACACCGGAAAACGCGTCGTTATTCCGCTAGACGAGCAACTCTCGCCGCAAAAGAACGCGCAAAAATATTATAAAACGTACTCGAAAAAGAAAACAGCGCTCGCCAAATCCCGCGAACAGGCTCAATCCGCCGAGGAACGCTCGGACTATCTCGATTCTCTACTGATAGCGATAGAAAACTGCGAAAACGAAAGCGATATCGCGGACGTAACCGCCGAAATGGAAAGTGCGGGACTTATCAAACGCTCGGGCTCAAAGAAGAAAAACAAGCCCTCTTCTCCCATTAAACTAACGGTGGACGGACTGCAAGTTCTGATAGGCAAAAATAATATACAGAACGACGCGCTGGTGCGCTCGTCCGACGGCGGCTGGCTGTGGCTGCATGCGCAAAAAATTCACGGCTCTCACGCGGTGATTAAAAGCACTTCCGTGCCGCAAGACACGATAAACAAAGTCGCGGCGTACGTTGCGCACTACTCCAAGGCTTCCATGTCCGCCAACGTGCCTATCGACTACACTCTCGTAAAGTACGTGAAAAAGCCCTCGGGCGCGGCTCCCGGCAAAGTGATTTACACCCATCAGCAAACGGTAAACGTCACGCCGAAAAAACCCGACGAGAAAAATTTGTAAATAACTTCAAATTTTATAAAAGCATAGTAAAAGACGGTACCACTACGATACCGTCTTTTGTTTGTTTTGTTACATTTCGATTCAGGTCAAGGACATGCCGTTTTCGGTGACGTAGTACAAGCCGTTTTCACCGATCGTATTGCCCCAGACGTTGCCGCACCACAAGCCGTTGGGTGCAGAATCGTTTATTTTATCGATATAATCCTCTTTAGGCATTCCGCTATAACTGCCGTCGTAATTTATGCCGTAAGCAACGCCGAGTACAATGCGGGAAGGCATTTCCGAATAACCGGTTTTCTTCAAAATCCACGCATTGTCGATAAACACGTCGGCAACGATATTATAATACTCTCCGTCATGCGTGACGTTGAAAACGTAATCGATGTCGAATATATCGCCGGCATTTTCCGCGACATAGGCAGAAACGTAAGCAAGTCTATTGTTTGCATTGGTATTGGTTATGGTTTTGATCTCCATGCTGGAATTTTTGTACCAGAACTCCCACCAGTTGCCGCTAGCCGCAATACCGCCGGTAAAGTGTTTCATTTTCGCGGTAGTGCGTATATACAAGCCGTCTTCTTTGAGTATCGCTTTGGTGGTGGTGTTCATACCTGCCCCGACACCGGTGCCCTCGACTTTGGAAGTCAAGCCCGTATAGCCGTTCTCCCAGTCGATCTTGCCGAAATGCTTGCCCGTAACACGCGAGATGTGAGTACCCGCCTCGTCGACGAAATACATTTTCCATGCATTGCCTTTAGTCGGAACGCTTTCGAAAATGCACGGCATCCAGTCGTTGCGTTTATTCCTGCCCTGCATATAATCGGATTCTTCGCGAGTACGCCACTGGAAGCCGGCGCGAAGCGCATAACCTTCTGAGATTTCGCCCGTTTCGGTGTTGAATATTTCAGACCAATCTATTTTTTTGTTGGTGTGCCAATCGTCGTTTGAGTTAATATCAAACAGCAAATTATACGGAATAAAGCCTTCGATAACGGTTGTGTACAACCCTTTATCGTCTTTTTCCTCGCTACGATTCATAACGAAGTCGACTCCCGGTCCGTAGTTTGATCCGACGGACGTAAAGAAGATTTCGTGACCGCGGAACCATTCAAGCGTGTCATTGTTTCCGGTGTACGAGGTGTTGGTAAGCGCAAAGCCGACCGCAAGGTTTGAATTCATGTGTGACTCGAGATCGGTAGTTTTCCACTGTGCGTGGCGAACGGTCGCGTAAACATAGATGCCGTCGGTACCCTTGATCGCTTTTGCCGTAAACCCTTTGCCCATAGACGAAGTGTCGGCCACTCCGCTTTCTACGTTCGATCTGCCGTAAGCGACAGCGTCGACGCCGCAATAATCGTTCCAGTCGGAGAAGCCGCCGTCGATCGTCTTATCTTTTGCGATAATTCCGGAGAATCCCTTGTCGCTGATATACGGACGTTGACTTGCTCCCCAAGGGCTGCAACCGAGCGCATACCAGATAAACGGCTGTGCCGCCGGCGCGTCGATCGTAATTTTTGAAATCGTTTCGTTTTTCTCTTCGGTAAAGTCGTCGCCTTTTTTCTGGAACACGCCGTTACGGAAAGCAAGACCAGCTCTGTATGTGCCGTCAACCTCGTTAACCCCGGCAAGATACAGCGTCTTATTGGAAATGAAATATTCAACCTTGATAAGGTTATAATCTTTACCGTCGCGATTTACGGTTTCGCGTTTCATCACCGCAGTAACGTTTTCGGGAACTTGCCCGTCCGCGTTAATAAAATATTGCTTGCTTCCGCCGTTCTTATCAGTGAACACAATCTCGACATTGGTATTTCTGAACCAATCCTTATTCCCGGTAAGCCAAAGCTTCTGCAATGCTTCGGCATAGAAGTATACGCCGTCGCTTGCTTTTACCGCTTTATATTTGAGATAGCGCGAGTCTACGGAAGAATCGACGCCCAACACATTACCCGAATAATCCGTCCAATCGTCATCGTTACCGTCAACCTTGTAGGCAGTGGGTGCGGGTGCCTTAAATAGGCCTTTATTCGTAAACACACTCCAGGTGTTGGGCTGTCCGAAATTCGCGCCTTCGGTTACAAGTTCCCAACCGAACTGCGATTTGTCGGTCGTGTTCTGATGACGCTGAGTAGAAACCATACCGTAAAGGTAATCGGGCTTGCTTTCGATGCCGATAGCCGACCACGGAACGAACACTTCAAAATTGTACCCGTCGACATGAGCGGCGTTACCGAGTTCGTCTACCGCCCCATTGATATTCACTCCGCAACCGACCGAGGTAAGCGGATAGTTGTTATACCCGCCGAGGTAGTAACGGCGAAGCATCGTAGATCCGTCGGCGGCGAAAATAAGCTCATAGGCATGCCCCTGTAGATTGGTTACGCCAAACGGAGCAAGATACAACGACATACCCGTTTTCTGATAAACCTGATAGCGCATGCTTTTCTGCTGAACGTTGATAACGCTGTCAGTAGTGGACATTGCAAAGTACGCACCCTTGTCGGTAAAGTAAGAAGTAGCCTTTACGTCGCAAGGGGTAAGCGACCCCGGCATAGTGACATTGTTACTCTTGCTTCCGTCCGAAGAAGTGCCTTCCCACCAGTTAAGGCCGGATTTCCAGAAATCCTCGTCGAACTTGCCGTCGAGCGTTACGCCCGGATCGGTGTCGTAAACTTTTACGGTTTCGGGAGGATTGGTAAAGTCGTAATCCCCGAAGAAGCCTTTTTTTCCGCTCGAGCCACAAGCGACCATAACCGCGGCGGCAAGCGCGAGAACCAAAGATAAAACGATAACGGAAATTTTCTTTTTCATCTTTTTACCCTCCTATTTGCCGAGAACGTAGATCTCGGAGATCGCGATGGGCGCGTCGTGCTTGAACGTAAGACGGATCTCTTTGACTTTGAGTTCGTCGTACTCGGCGATAGCCGCTCCGCCCGGGCGCATGAAGTTGTACTGCTCGTCGCTGTTATGGCCGATATGACGCTCGGTATCGAATTTCAAATTATCGATATACGCGGTACCCGTGACTTCTTTACCGTCTACGGTTTTCACAAAGTCCATTTCCACCCTATCGATTTTCTCCCAGTGGAACGAATAGTCCCAACTGTTGTAAACCATAAGAGCGCGGGTCGCGACGTAGTCGTCAAACGTAAGCGTGATCTTGGTTTCTTTCTTGCTGCCGGTAGTGAATTCTTTAAGATATTCGTCCCATGTGAAGAAACGGATAAGTCTGTCGTTAAGAAGCGAAACATCGCTGTCCTCGGCAACGTTCGTCGCGGTTATTTTCGCTTGAGTAGCGATATTTTTGTATTCCGCGTCGGGTCCGATTTTAGGTTGATAGGAATAGGTAGGACCGTTGCAGTGCATTATGGTTTCGCCCTGCGCGTTCTTCGTCCATACTACTTCGTCAACGCAACTTCCGCGCTGATCGCCGCCGGTCACGCGTTTATAGTGCGCGTGGTAAACGATATAAAGATTATCGTTGAACGTTACGAAACTGTGGTGACCGGGTCCGGAAACATGATCCCAGTCGAAGTCGGTAGCGACTACGGTACCGCCTTCCGCACGCGACAGTTTACGGAAAGGTCCGAGCGGGCTGTCGCCGATTGCCTGAACTACCGAGTACGAACGCTTGTTATACGAATTTACAGACAAAGTAAGATAGTACTTGTTCGAATCCTTATTATAATATACGTAAGGACCTTCGTTGATAACTGTACCTTCGATAAGATCGGAGGACTTGTTCGAACTCGAAAGATCGTCGGTCGTATAATAACCAAAGCGGGTAAGGCGCGTTGCAGTATCCCACTTCGGGTCGTCCGTCCATTTTTTACCCATTTTCATTACGAAAATAAATCCCGGACCGCCTCCGTTCGGGTCGCGTACCATATAAAGATACTTCTCTCCGCTGACAGGATCCACAAACGGATGCACGTCTATCATCGGCGCGCAAGATTCGACGTTCGTCATCTGACCGGGATTTTGCTCCGGAGTGTCCGGTCCTTTATACCATTCGCTGCGGTGATCGTGCAGCCAGTAGTAAACGTCCTCAGACGCTAGGAACGGAAGATCGATAGTGATTTCTCTGTTGTTTTCGTCGTAGCCTTCTTCGTCCTTAACGTTGGTATACTGCGTAAAAGGTCCTCTCGGGCTGTCGGATACGGCAACGCCGATACCGAAATCTTGTGAAGTAAACATCTTCTTTACATCAACGGTTTTTGCCTTAAGTAAGCACGTACGCGCGTCATTCAAACGCTGACTTTCATCGGTAACAGTCTTGTCCAGGTTAGCGATCTGATTAAGCGCGTCGGTAATCTGCCCTTGCGTATATGTTCTTCCGTTGCTCGCCTCCACATCAGCGGTTACGCCTTCGTAGAATTTTTTCAATTCGTCGATTGCGGAGTCAAGATCTTTAATTTTTTCCTTGGTCGTTTTCTTGTTATCTCCGACGATTGCGTCAATATCCGCTTCAATGCCGCGGTAATATTTTTTCTCATCGTTATTGATAAATGTATAACCGTCATTGTTCGCGCGTCCGGGCGTTGACAGCGCATTATAATAGTCCGTCGACGAATAGAAAAGGTAATATTTGCCGGTTTCCGCGTCATAAATACATTCCGGCGCCCAACACGAAAAGTGACTCCAACTCTCTTCTTTCGGGTCGAATACGGGCCCTACGTATTGCCAGCTCTTGAGATCGCGGCTCTTGTATGCCGAGAACCCATGACAACCGAAGTCGCTGTCCGACGTCGGATACATATAAAACCAGCCGTAGTCGGGGTCGTTCTTATCCGTTATATAAATAGCGGTAGGATCGGCGCAAGCCGCTTCCATATCGTTTTCATAAAACAGATTTTCGTCGTAACCTTTTGCTGCGTTCATTTCGTCGTAGTAACTCAGTTCGTACATTGTAGAGTTATTGCAACCGACGAAGAGCGAAACGCTCAGACACACGGCAAGCAAGGCGCATAACGTTTTCTTTCTCATCTGTCATCCTCCATAAAGTTTATTACTTATATCTCGCGCGGTCGCGACCGTTCCGGAGCGTTTTCCTATCGCGTCGATACTAATTATAGGATACACAATTATATAAAAAAAATCAACTCAAAATTATATAATATTATTTCAGAAATATACTGATTTGCTATTTTTCTTATGAGTTTTGTATCGTTAATATGTTTTTTGAAATATTTACCTGCGCGGAGTAATTCCGTAGCGGCGCTTGTACGCGCGGTAAAAAGTCGCGGCGCTGTTAAAACCGCAGTCGGACGCGATCTCGAGCACGGACACGCCGCTGAACTTCTCGTCGTGGATCATTCTGTGCGCTTTCTGAATCCTTATGTCGTTCACGAAACAGCGAAGGTCGGTACCGACGTACTTGCTGAACATATGCGACACGGAAAGCGGCGCATAGTTAAAAGCGTCGGCGATGTTTTTAAGTGTGATTTCTTTTTCCGAATTGTCGTAAATGAACTTGATTATGTTGGCGAGTTTGACGTTGGTAGCCCAGTTCTGCGGACGAATACCGCCGCCACGGACGATCTTACCGAGTACTAGGTCGGCGTACCCCTTTTGCTCAAGTAGTCCGAACGTTTCTTGTTGCTTTTCTATATCTATAATAAGGTCGATAATTTCGCGGGAGAGTTTTTCGTCGCGGAACTCGGTCGCAAACTCGTAGTTGCGGTATTCTGCCGTAAAATCGCCCACGCATTCGTTACCGAGCAGCAAACATGCCACTTCCGCTTGTCCGTCGATTTTGTACGAGTGCAGTTCAAAACTGTTTATCAGCAGAATCTGTCCGTCGGATACTTCGTAACGATTGTTGTTTACCGTGGCGTGAACGGTGCCTTTAACTACCGCAAAGACTTCCATACACGCGTGGAACTGCGGACTAAGCCCGTCGGACACATAATGCACGGCGAAAAAGCGCCCGTCGACGTCGCGATTTGCTTCGTATAGATATTCTTGTTCGAATACTGCCGGTTCGTTCTTCGTCATCTTATTTTCCCTTTCGCTACAGCGAATTTATTTCTCGGATAAACGTACTATGCTAATAATAGCATATAAATCTTCGTTTGTCAATACCAAAGCGCCGAAATTAAGACATAAAAAAACCGCCTGCATAAGACGGTTTCTCACGGTTGATTTTTAGAAAACTAGCAGATAGATAAGCGCGAACACCGCAAGTGCGAAAATCACGCCCATAATCACGGTGTTGACGATAGCGCGCTTGTATTCGGGCGCACGGTGGTTTATCTTGGAAGTGAGCACGAGAACCGCGCGGACGATTGCAAGTCCGGAAGCCACGATATAAACGCCCAAACCTATGCCGAGCACGATAATCGAAGCCGAAAGCGAAGCAACGGAAATGCTAAGCCCAACGATAAGCATAATCGCGCCTACGATCATAAGAATGTCGCAAATCTGCCTTAAACCGAAATCGGCGAAATATCTTGCGAAAACGTTTTGTTTCTTTACGTTAGCCATTTTGAAAAACCTCTCTTCTGCTTAAATGAGCGCAATGCCCAGAATATAACTTAACGCTACGAGTATCGCGCAGACGAGCCAAAGGATAAACATGTTTTTACCCTTGCCGCGCGCCGCGTAATACGACGAAACGAGCGTAATACCGATTGCAATCGCGAACGCAATCTTCTGTAAGATGGTTGCGCGGGTGCTGATATTCGCGCCGGTGTACTTGTTGATCAAACAAAGCAACGCGTTGATCATCATAACCGCAGCGAGGAATATCACCGCCCAGAACGCGAGGTTATTAAGTAAACTTCCGCGCGAGCCCGGGTTGCGCCTTTTGTTGTTATTGTTTCCCGATCCGTTCGAGTCTTTGTTAGCCATAAATTATATCTCCGTTTCGCTCGGTAATTATTCCGATCGGCGCAAAAACGCGCCGCATTCGGTCTTACCGAATTATTTTACAACATTTATACGCTCGTGTCAAGAATAATCAACGATTTAATCGCGATTTACGACAATCGACGGGTCAAACGGCGGCAAACCGTCCTTTGCGGCAAGCACGTTATAGACTTTTTCGAAATAATCGGGAAGCGGCGCGGTGAAAGTTATGACTTTCCCGCTCGTCGGATGAACGATAGTAAGCCGATACGAGTGGAGCAATTGTCCGTTAAGGTCGAACTTCTGCTTTTTGTAGCCGTACGACTTGTCGCCAACCACAGGATGCCCGATATATTTTGCATGCACGCGAATCTGATGTGTGCGCCCGGTGCGAATACGGAACAATACGAACGAGTTTTCTTTAAATCTCGTCACAACCTTATAGTCGGTGACCGCTTCTCTGCCGTCGCTCGTCACCGCCATGAGTTTGCGGTCTTTCGGGTTTCTGCCGATTTTAGTGATTATCGTACCTTCCCCCTTTGCCGGCGTTCCTTCCAAAATCGCGACGTATTCTTTTTTGACCGTGCGGGCGGCGATTTGTTCGGACAGCGCAAGGTGCGCTGCGTCGGTTTTCGCCACTACCATAACTCCCGAAGTGTCCTTATCCAAACGGTGGACTATACCGGGGCGAATTTCGCCGTTAATTCCCGACAGATTGTCCAGCCGATACATAAGCGCGTTCACGAGCGTATCGGTATAATTCCCGCCGGCGGGGTGAACAGTCAGCCCTTGCGGCTTGTTAATTACCGCTATATCGTCGTCCTCGTAGAGAATTTCTACGGGTATGTCTTTCTTCTCTATTTTTGTCACGAGTTCGGGCTCGTCGAGCGTAATTTCGTCGGCGGGCTTTACGATTTGACCGCTTTTCTTTACTTCTTCGTCGTTTACTCGCACCGCATCCTTTTCTACGAGTTGCTTGATATACGAGCGCGTATACCCGGTCAGTTCCGTTAAAATTACGTCGAGTCGACCTCCGCTTTCTGACCTAAACGTCTTTTTCATCTTTGTCGACCGATTCGTCGTTATTGCTCGGCTCTATGGAAACGTTTTTCGCATCGCGGGAAGTCTGTGCGGTTTCTTTTTTCGTAGGCGCGCTCTCGTCGGTTACAACATTCTCGTTCGGCACGGTATCGTCGTCGAGCGCGGAATATTCCGCGGCATTTTCCTCTTTCTTTTCGTCTTTTTTCGGTTCCTTATATATAAAGATATAATAGATTGCAAACATCGCCACGCCAACGCACAAAGCCGCGTCGGCAATATTGAAAATCGCAAACGAAGTAGAGCCGAAAATCGTAAGCCCGAAATATTCGAATTGAATAAAGTCGCGAACGTAACCGAACGCCATTCTGTCGACGAGATTACCGATCGCACCGCCGATAATCAGCGCGAACGATATACGGCAAACTTTGTCCTTGCCGCGGTTGCGGTACATAAAGTACCCGAAAAATATCACCGCAACGAAAGAAATCACGATAAACGCGACCATTACGCCTTGCTTTCCGAGCAGTTTATCCAATCCGAAACTCGATCCGAAAGCCGCCGCGTCGTTATGAATATAAGTAAAATTCAAAAACTTCGGAATAAGCGTAACGCTTTGTCCGAGGTACATATTACCGTCTACGATCGCTTTCGACACAAGATCGACGATTATCGCCGCCGCGAGCACGATAAGTTCCATTCTCGCGCCTTTTATATATTCCCACGCCGCGCGTAAGAATTTGATCAACTTATTGTTTTCTTGCATTTCCTTTCATCTCGTACGCATTAGTTATGCCCACGCCCTCGGGCGACAGCAAAAATATATTTCCCGCAACGCGGTGTACGCTGCCGTTAAGCGCATATATCGCTCCGCTCACGAAGTCCAACACTCTCTGCGAAATCTCATCGTCGACGTTATCGAGGTTGATGATTGCGGATTCTTTCGTTTTCAAAAAATCGATAAGCGTCTGTACGTCGTCGGCAGTTTTAGGCTCGTATACCATAAAATTCTGATATTTTCCGCTTTCAGACGCTACTTCTTTTCGTCCTTCGTCCGCAGAAAATGTGGCAAGACGGCTACGTTCGCTTGCGTAACCTCTTTCCGCCGTTTCCGCTCCGGCTACGTTTTCGCGCTGAAAGTCGCGAAGTCTTGCCGTATAGCCTCCGCTAAGGTCGTGAGTATCCTCGTAAAAATCGTAATTGCCGCCGTTGCGCGCCGAATCGTCCGCGCGTTCGTCGCCGCTCGATTTACGTCTGAAATAATCGCTGAACTTACCCATTTTTCCGTATCTCCGTATAGTTTCTTTTGCCGAATATCGCGCTTCCCGGGCGAATCATGTTCGCGCCATAGCGTATTGCTTTTTCGTAATCGCCGCTCATTCCCGCGGATATCACGTCCGCGCCGTACTTTTCCAGCGCGTATTTTCCGAACTCCGCGAGTTTTGCGTATTGCTCGTCCGTCGCGTTTATCGGTAGCACGCTCATAATGCCTTTTAGTCTTACGCGTTTCTTTGCCGCAACGTAGTCGATAAGGCTTTTCGCCCGATCCGGGCTTACGCCGCTCTTACTCGTTTCTCCGCCCACGTTGATTTCAACGAGAACGTTAGCGATTATACCGCGTTTTTCCGCTTGCCGATCGATCTCATCCACAAGCGCCTCGCGGTCAACCGAATGAATAAGGCTGACTTTATCGATGATATACTTGACCTTATTCGTCTGCAGCGCCCCGATAAAATGCCACTCGAGTCCGTGCACTTCGTCGTACTTGTCGAGAAGTTCCTGCACACGATTTTCGCCGGCTATTTTAATACCGTACTTCGGAAGCTCGTTTATCCGTTCGGGCGAAACCGTTTTAGTTGCGGCAACGACGGTTATTTCCCGCGTTATACCGCACTCGCGCTTGACCTCTTCGATCCTAGCGAACAATTTATTTATTTCGTCACGCATAAACTTCCTCCGCTTACAGATTCGGGCACACGCGCTCATGATAATTATACTACATAGCGCGACATTTGGCAAGAAAATCGGCGCGGTTGCAAATAAGACTTTGCGCAAAATTCGGATTATCTTCGATATTTATCGAAAATTCGCAAAGAAAAAGCCGACCGTGCGAGCCGCGAAAGACGATTTTCTTTCGTGACGACGCAAAGTCGGCTTTGATTCTTAGTTCGCTACCCTGTCGCGATTACATTTTCTCGCGTTTGCGGTAAGTCGTATGGAGAATTTCGTGAGCCTTGTGGCTGTTGGGTTTGACGAAATAATCGCTGTAAAGAGTCTTGATGACGGGGTTCTCGTGGCTCTTTCTGAGTTTGCTCTTCTTGTCGGCTTTGTAGATCGCCGCCGCACGA
>ERZ780148.627-NODE-627-length-28433-cov-3.925400_pt1 | contig 28433 bp, 19 predicted proteins | sample MGYA00510984_ERZ780148 | MGnify/ENA primary metagenome ERZ780148 (study PRJEB29588, sample SAMEA2160902) | human gut metagenome | biome: human gut; feature: human-associated habitat; material: faeces | place: Denmark | collected 2008/2010 ...
CAAGAATAAATGCATTTGAATAATTCTGCAAAAATCCACGAAGCCAGTTTATATGATTCTCATCAAGAAAGTTTGTCGGTTCATCAAGAATAAGTATCATCGGATTTTCAAGCAGAACCTTTGCAAGCAAAACTTTTGCTCTCTGTCCGCCTGAAAGCTCTGAAACATCTCTGTCCAGACCTATTTCATTCAGTCCAAGTCCATTTGCATATTCGGAAATACGGCTGTCAATTGTATAGTAACCATTGTTTTCCAGAATATCCTGAATCTCTCCGACCGATTCCATCATTTCGTTCATTTCTTCTTCAGTACAGTCTGACATCTTGTCATAAAGGCTGAGCATTTCCTGCTCCATTTCACTCAGATGTCTGAAAGCATCTTTCAGTACATCATAAATTGTCATGCCTTTTTCAAGTGTGCTGTACTGGTCAAGGTATCCGATTGTTATATGACGACACCATTCTATTTTTCCTTCGTCCGGCATAAGCTTTCCGGTCACGATATTCATAAATGTGGATTTTCCCTCGCCGTTGGCGCCGACTAATCCGATGTGTTCTCCCTTCAAAAGCCGGAAAGACACGTCATTAAAAATTGCCCTGTCACCAAATCCGTGTGTCAGGTGTTCCACGTTTAAAATACTCATACTGAATCCTTTCGTTTTTAATTACATTGTTCAATTTTTCACAATTTGCTCTACTCTGGTGGGAAGTTTCGCAGTTATTTTTTACTTGTACAACATCTTCTTCGTCTTTTTCAGGACATGGAAATATGCCGGGAATAAAAATGCATCCGCAAAGATCCATGCCACCGGGCTTGCAAAGCACGCTGCCACGTAGCCGAAAACAGGCACAAACGCAAATCCGACTAACGTTCTTGCAACCATCTCAAACACACCCGCCAAAATAGCAAATTTGCTGTAGCCCATTCCCTGGATCAGGAAGCGCACGATGTTGACAAATGCCAATGGGATATAGAATGCACTGTTGATCAGCAAAAACAGTCCTGCATTGGAAACGACTTCCGGCTCTGCCTCTCCGACAAAGAAGCCTGCCAGCGCCCCACGGAAAAAGATCATAATGACAAATGCCAGCACCGCATACGCACATCCGAGAATGGACGCCGCCTTTAAACCTCCTGAGACACGGTCCAGTTTTTTTGCCCCGACATTCTGACCGCCATAGGTTGCCATCGTAGAACCCAACGCATCAAACGGGCAGCAGAAAAACATTCCGATCTTGCTTCCGGCTGTCATTGCGGCAACCGCATGAGAGCCAAGGGAGTTGACCGCACTCTGTAAGATAACGCTTCCGATCGCCGTGATGGAATACTGCAGTCCCATCGGAACGCCCATTCCACACAATGTCATCATGTACGTTTTATTTACCTGCATTTCCTCTTTTTCCGGATGCAGTATCTCAAAATGTCTGATACTGTAAATAAGGCATCCCACACCGGAGATCAGCTGTGAGATCACCGTTGCCCATGCTGCACCTTCCACTCCAGTTCCGAGCACTACGATAAAAAACAGATCCAGTCCGATATTAATGACCGCAGCGATCACCAGAAACACAACCGGTGTCCTGCTGTCCCCCATGGAACGGATAATTCCCGAAACCAGATTGTACAGATAGGTGACCGGAATCCCCCAGAAAATGATCACAATGTAACGGTATGCACCGTCAATGATATTTTCCGGTGTGCGCATCAGCTCCAGGATCGGCATACAGAAAATGACCGTCACGATCGTCATGACCACTGCAAAAATAGCAGAGAGGTAAATGGCGTTCATCATAAAGCCACGCATGCCCTTATAGTCTCCTGCGCCGAATTTGTGTGCCAGAGGAATCGCAAATCCGTTGCACACTCCCATACAGAATCCGATGATAAGAAAGTTGACGGAGCCTGTGGAACCTACCGCTGCAAGGTCATCTACTCCGAGGAAACGTCCTACGATCAACGTATCCATCAGATTGTAAAACTGCTGAAATAAAAATCCAAACAAAAGTGGTACGGAAAATCCAAGAATCAGCTTCATTGGCGATCCGTTTGTCATATCCTTCGTCATATCTTTTTCCCTCGAAAAAATTGTGGTGATATTACATATCACCACAATAAGTATTAAAAACTTCAAAAAATGTATCTGTTTTCATCCCGGAACCCGTCTCAAGTTCCAGATTCTCCCAGAGATTTTCATTGATATTGGAATTCAAAGAAGAAACAAATTCATTGTATTCATCATCAAAAGCTTCTTTTTCTCTTTTGTCTACAATATTGGCTTTGTTTGCCTCCGTCAACTCCTGATTGTATTTGTTCAGACATTTAATGAAATAAAAGCCTCCATCCACTGTGATTTTACCGGAAACTTCATCATTTTCCATCTGAAATGCAATCTGCTCTACCGCATCCGGAAGTTCATCTCTGGAAACATTTACCTGAATGCTGCTAAGCTCATTATAGTTATTGGCGAGTGTTGCAAAATCTTCTCCCTGAGCTAATCTGGATGCAATTTCATTTGCCCGGCTCTCATCCGAAACAAAAATCTGCATGATTTCCATCACCCGTGCCTCATCATCGCTGACCTCCTCATTCACAGCTTTTGTGAGTGAATGGTACACTTTCTGTGCCAGCGCATAATGCTCATAGTACTCTTTGATGTCACTCTCCGAAACGCCCATATAGGCAGTCTCCTCCTCCGTGAGCGAGGCAAAGTACTCCTCTGCCGCCTGAGCGGTCTTTTCCTTTTCTTCTTCGGAAAGTTCCATCTCTTTTTCCTTTGCAAGCTGGTCTAAGCAGACCACCTGTGCCAGCTCCCGCATTGTGATATTTTTCACATAATTTTCCAGAGAACTGTCTCCAAAATCATGCTGCCAGAGATCAAGTCCATAGGCAGTTCCGTAAATATTCTGGTAATTCACAAGATATACCTTCGCCTCTTTCAGCCCACAGGACACGTTTCCGATTCGAAATACCTGGCGATTGTTCAATGTGTTTGAGACGATCACTTCCTTATTTCCAATCTTACATCCTGTGAGCAGAAAGGAAAAGCAGAGCAGACATATCAGTGTCATTTTTTTTCTGTTTTTTTTCATGCTGTTCATTTAAGCTTCCATAGCTTTTAAAATGCTTCTCGCAACAGAGATTCCGTTTGCGGATGCCTGCTGCAGTCCACGGGTTACCGATGCTCCGTCACCGATGGCACGAAGACCTTTTACGCTTGTCTCAAAATCTTTGTTTACCACAACCTTGTTCGAGTAGAATTTTACTTCGACACCATATAATAAAGTCTCATCACTTGCAATACCCGGTGTTACCTTATCAAGTGCAAGGATCATCTCCTCGATATCCACCATAATACGATGTGGGAATACAAGGGAAAGATCTCCAGGTACTGCATCCTTTAACGTAGGGATCAGGTTATTTCTGCAGAGACGCTCCTCTGTCGTTCTTCTTCCTCTTCTGAAATCACCGAAGGTCTGTACTAAAATTTTTCCGTCGCAGAGCATGTTGGAAAGCTGTGCGATCTGTTTTCCGTACTCGATTGGTGTTTTAAATGGCTTTGTGAAATTCTTGGATACAAGAATTGCAAAGTTGGTGTTGTTTGTCTTTAAATCTTTGGATTTATAAGCGTGTCCGTTTACAACTGCAAGTCCATTGTCATAGTACTCAGTTGCTACTTCACCGGATGGATTCGTACAGAATGTACGCACTTTATCGTCAAATGTAGGTGTGTGGTAAACTAATTTTGCTTCGTAAAGGTTATCGTTTAAGAATTCCATAACCTCGTCACGCACTTCCACACGGACACCGATATCTACCGTACCGACCTGCGTCTCGATCCCATGACCGTTACAGATGTGTGAGAACCAGTCTGCTCCCTCACGTCCGACTGCAGATACGACCTCTTTTGCATGGTATGTTTCATCTTTGTCTGTCACAAGTCCTTTTACCTGGCCATCTTCAATGATGATATCTTTGACCATGGTATTGAACTCCATCTCAACACCCTGCTCTAACAGATGCTCCTGCAATCTGGAATAAATCTTATATCCTTCCTCTGTTCCAAGGTGACGGATCGGACATTCGATCAGTTTTAAGTTTGCTGTGATCGCTTTTCTACGGATCTCGCGGATTTCTTTTTCTTTATCCACACCGTAAACTTTTGTATCTGCTCCGAATTTTAAATAAATATCATCGGATTCTTTTAATAATGTAACAGTCTCATCATATCCTAAAATCTCCGGAAGATTTCCACCTACGTCCGGGGATAAAGATAATTTTCCATCGGAGAATGCTCCTGCTCCGGCAAATCCGGTCGTGATGGAACATGGCTGACAGCCTACACATACTTTTGTCTTTCTCTTCGGACACTGTCTGTTCTCGATACGGCGTCCTTTTTCAATCATTAAAATCTTCAGGTCTTTATTGGCATGGATCAGTTCATATGCACAGAAAATACCGGAAGGACCTGCCCCAATAATAATCACATCATAATTTTTCATGTAGTTTTCTCCTTGTCAAAATGCCTTTTTTACAGTCTTTTTCTGCTGCAAAAGGACGTTCTCATTCTGCCTGCTTTGCAAACTTTTTGAGTATAATAAACATTTTTTCTTTTGTCAATCCCATTCCGGGAAATTTATAAAAATTTAAGCTTCCACGATCAGATATCTGCCATCCGGGAGGGCAAATACTTCGCTTGCCTCCTCTAAATCCTTAAGTGACATTCCCTCGATATCAGCCCCCTGATCTTCGAAATAGGCTTTTACCTCTTTCAGATTCTTACAGACAACCGCCATGCAGTCCTCTAAAAATTCCTCTGCCTCTTCCATTGTCTCTGCCACCGGCTCCGGCAGAAGCTGTTCCTGATGCGCCAGAAAATATTCTAAACATGTCTCATCATATTGCATTTTATTTGCTCCTCTCCTCATATGTGTTGTTGATAATTTCTAAATTTTAATTTAGGATCTACGAGAATTTAGAAATCATCCAATCTACTATTTCATGCAGTTTACCATAGATAGGGATCGATTCCAAGCTTTTGCAGCTCCTTATAAATGCGTGCAACCGGAAGTCCGACCACATTATTGTAATCACCTTCAATCCCTTCAATATAAATGGCACATTTTCCCTGGATCCCATAGGCACCGGCTTTATCCATCGGCTCTCCGGTCGCCACATAACGGTCGATCTCAGGTTCCGACAACGGCTTCATGGTAACTTCTGTTTTCTCGTAAAAGGTATGTGCGCCCGCTCGTCCGTTTTTATCCAGAAACACAAACGTAACGCCTGTATACACGGCATGTTTTCTTCCCGACAGAAGTGTGAGCATCCGCTTTGCATCGGCTTCATCTTTCGGCTTTCCAAGGATGGTATCATCACATGCAACGACGGTGTCTGCCCCGATCACTAAGATATCCTGCGGTGTCATCAGTTCCCCATGTCCGCTCTCATATGTTTTTACCATTGCTGCGACCTCTGTCGTTTTCTGCTCGGAAAGCTCCATCACAACCTCCTCCGGCGCGCTTTTCGAGATAACTTCCTCCCCTTTCGCCGGACAGATTTCAACTTCCAGTCCGATCTGTTCTAACAATTCTTTTCTTCTCGGCGATGCCGAGGCAAGTATGATCTGTCCCATAAATTTCCTCACTTAACCGTTTACTTTATCTTGACAAGACACCGTTTTTTGAAAAATGAAATGCCATAGCATAGAATCTGATCATAATCATCTTCATACTCCTTTGCATACAGACGTTCATCTATCTGTTGCAACGCAGTATTACATGTACTTTCCAGTTTTTCCTGATTTTTCGTGTATTTTGCTTCAAAAATCGCAACACGTCCATTAACCGGATCATATACGACCACATCACTACGCCCTTCGCCATGCTCCTTATTCGAATCCACCATATATCCGGCACCTGTAAAGATTCCTGCAAGAAACGCATGATAAAAATCCTCTTTATAATCGTGATAACTGATTGTGCGTCGTAAAAGAATATTCATTTCTTTTGTCAGATTCACACTGTCACCATTCCACACTGCATCAAACAATAAAGTCCGATTCCATTTTCTGGTACTGTCATCAAACCACTGTATAACCGTCGTTTCAAATATATCCCTGATTTCTTCATTCGGTATCATAAGTGCAATCGCACCGTCAGGCAGCACCTCATCCGTTTGTTCATTCCGCGCTTTTGTGAGGTATCCTGTCAGATACAGCATACTCCACAGGTTATCCTCCGAAGAATGTAAATAATCGTAAGTCAGATTTTCATCCACACGCTGAACAATTGTTTCTCCAGCCATTAAATTTTCCAGCTTCTTCGTGATGCTGCTTCCTGAATGATCGATAAAAGAACGGATAATTGCATTATCGCTGGTATTTTTCCAATAACTGACCGGCTTAGCCTGTGGATTGTGCTGCAGCTCCAGCAGATAATTCATCACATCCCACGGACAATAAACATCAAAGTCACCAAAGTGATATCCGTCATACCATTTTCGGATATTTTCCGCCTGATCTTCTGTCTCTGCATCTGCTAAAATCTGATCCACCTCGCTCTGGACAAAGCCAAAGTATTCATTCAGGCGTGAATCTGTGATAGTGTCAGACACAAAATTATTGGTTCCTGTAAAAATACTTTCTTTAGCAATTTTCAGACATCCTGTGACAACAGCAAAACAAAGTGCCTGATTATCTTTCAAAGCCTGCAATAGTCCTTTCATGACATCTAACATCTCGTTGTAGTAACCATGCGCATTTGCCTTTGCAACCGGAACATCATACTCATCTATCAAAAGTACTACTGCCTTACCATAATGCTGCTGCATCATAGTCGTCAAAAGAACAAGACTGCTTTTCACTTCTTTTTCCGAACCACATCCATGCGCAATATTTGTAAACGTTTTCTTTTGAAACTCCGTTACATGACTGTCTTCAAGCAGATAAAGATGTTTGTTATACAGATCGGCAAACACCATTGTCAGCATATCGTATGCACTTGTAAAGTTCAGACCATCCACCTGCCGGAATGATACGGAAACCGTCGGACATTGATTCATCCACTTGCTGCATAATTCACTCTGGCGTGCAATCTCAAGACCTTCAAATAGTTTCCGACTGTTTTTTCGAATATCAAAAAAGCTTTCTAGCATACTCATTCCGAGTGTTTTTCCAAATCGACGTGGTCGGGTGATCAACGTCACTTCTGCTTCTGTTTTGAGAAGTTCCTCGATCAGACCAGTTTTATCAACATAATAAAATCCATTATTGCGGATTTTTTCAAAATTAGAAATACCAACCGGGATGTTTAAGGCTTTCATTTTTGCGACTCCTTCCTCCGTTCTCATGATTTCTATGATACCATGAATCACTTATGCACACAAGAAAATATCGTCTGATTGCTCTATACGATCGCTCTATACGAAAATCACCGGAATCATTAAGACTCCAGTGATCTTCGTGCATACATTTATTCAATTGAAATCAGCTTTTCTAACCGGAACGAGTAGATCAGAATCTCCTTCACCTTCATTTTTCGTGCGGCAAAAACCCGCTCCAACGCATCCGCATAAAGCTTTAACTGTGTTGCATAACGGTCAATCAGCTCCTGCGCAGTATCCACACGATCTGTCTTGTAATCCAGGACTGTGATTCCGTCATCCTCAATCCAGAAAACATCAATGATTCCCTGAATTAAAGTTAAATCTTCCTCATGCATATGATTTTCCCGCGACACATTTTCTAACACAATTTCCTGTTGTGCATTTTCAGTCTGCACCTCATTTTCTATCATCTGCGCACCTGCTCCGAAACCATAATTTTCCAGTTCTTCTTCCGTAAATCCCATGACAAATGGTTTCTCACGGTAAAGCGCTCCCATGCGCTGTGCGAGAGCCATCCGCTTTCCTGTTTCCGAGGAAACAAAATCTGCCACAATCCGCTCTTTCACAAGTGTGCGCATATCCGCAGTGATCTTCTCCTCTTTTTCCATAGCGTCCATCTGTTCCTGTACGCTTTTTTCTGAAGTAAAATCATAGCACTCCATGACACGGTGTACTGCGGTTCCTCTGAGTGCGCCACGGTTTGCTGTATTTGATTCTATTTTCTGTTCTGCTTTACTTTCTGCTTCCTGCCCTGCATCCTGTGCCTTATTTTGTGCCTCCTGTCCCACGATTCCCTGTCTCTGGATAAAAAGAGGGATCGTTGGCGTCACAGGTTCTTCCAAAAATGCCGGAATGGTCTCCTCCTGCTCCGCCTCAAATTTCTCACGCATTGCACGGTGCTTTAATTCGGATACGGAATATTTGTTTTTCCGCAAAATGTCTGTCTGATAGGGATAACGCTGCGAAAACCGCTGTTTTAACTGCCCGACCAGCTGTGTGTCCGCCGCTTCGATCTCCACGATCCGCTCTGTCAGATTTTCATTTTGCTCTAACTGGTTTTCCACTTCGTCTAAGACAAGCTCTGCCGCTTCCACGATCCGGACCGGATATTTGTCCCCATAGGAAAGCACTGCCGGAAGTATCCAGTCGAGATACCCTGCGGCACTTTCCCTTGTCAGATACGGAATCGCTGTGGTGTCGCTGGAATGTGCATACAATGCTGCCTGCTGCCTGAAAAATTCCAGTTTTTCCGGGGCATCCTTTAATGTTCCGGTGAGAATGAGCTTTTCTTTTGCACGGGTTAAGGCAACGTAAAGTACACGAAGTTCCTCGCCGAGATTTTCCAGATCGATCTGCTTTGCAATCGCCTTCTTTGCGATAGTCGGTGATTTGATACGCTTTTTTCCGTCCATGTAGTCAAGACCAATACCAAGTTCCGGGTGAAGCACCATTTTGCTCCGTGTGTCCTGTTTATTGAAATTTTTGCCCATACCGCTCACGATCACAATTGGGAACTCAAGACCTTTGCTCTTATGGATACTCATAATTCGGACAACGTCCTCGTTTTCCCCGACCATGTCTGCCTCACCGAAATCCACATCATATTTCTGCAGTTCATCAATGTAACGCACAAAGTGAAACAGTCCCTTGTAACTCGTTTTCTCGTAGGCTGTGGCTTTTTCCAAAAGCATGTTTAAATTCGCCGTTCTTCTGTTTCCTGCCGGCATTGCCGCCACATAATGACCGTATCCGGTCTCGCGCAGGATGATCTCGATCAGCTCATGGATCGGAGTGTCCGGGACGAGCTGCCGTAATTGCTTGTATTTTTTATAAAATTTGAGTAATTTCCGGTGAGCGGTTATCTCTATATGATTTTCTGTTTTCTCATCCGCGTTTCTTCCCTGCTTCCGATCTGCCTCTGAATCTGAAATTTCTTTTTGCCCGTCCTCTTCATAAAGTCCTTCTGCCAGTTCAAGCACCGCTTCATGAAAAGGCACACTGCCATCTTCAAGCCTTAACACCGCAAGCTCCTCATCGGTAAGCCCTGCCATCGGCGAGCGGAGCACTGCCGCCATCGGAATATCCTGCCTTGGGTTATCCAAAAGCCTCAGCATGGACAGTACCGTCTGCACTTCCACCGTGGAAAAATAACCGGTTGAAGAAACCGTGTGCGCCGGGATTCCATTTCCGTTCAGCACTTCCACAAGCGAATCCGCCCAGCCGGACAGGCTGCGGAGCAAAATTACAATATCGGAGTAACGTGCCATCCGAAGTTCTCCGGTCGCCTTATCGGTGACAGGCTGCGTTTTCATCAGATGTCTGATCTTCTCCGCGACCATTTTTGCTTCTAATGTCTTCTTATCGGAAAAATCTATGTCCTCCAATAATTCATCATTGCTGTCCGCAAGTAAAATCTCAGGTGTAAATCCATTTATCTGTTTCCCGGAAACTTTTTCATCTTCTGCTGCTTTTTCTCCAGCATGATTTTTCTGCACTGGCATTGCCGGATAGCTTGCCCCCGGATACAGTGCAGCCTCCGCGTCATACTCCACATTTCCAAGACTCCGCGCCATAATTTTATAAAAAATATCGTTTGTGCAGGTCAAGACTTCCTCTCTGCTTCGGAAGTTTTTGTGCAGGTCGATACGCTGCGTGGTGCTCTCTTCCAGCGAATAGGAATCGTATTTTTTCATGAAAAGTTCCGGTCTTGCGAGACGGAACCGGTAAATACTCTGCTTTACATCCCCGACCATGAAAATATTATTTTCCCCACGCTCCTCTCTGGAAATGGAGCGAAGCAGTGTCTCCTGCACTTCGTTGCTGTCCTGATACTCGTCGATCATGATCTCCTCAAAGGTATCCCGGAACTCTTCCGCAGTCTTTTTCACCTTCTCCGTCTCCTCATCCACAAGGATCTGCAATGCAAAATGTTCCACATCATGGAAATCCACCAGATTTTTCCGGCGTTTTGCGGCTGCAAACTCATCTGCAAACTGCTTTGTGAGACGGACAACCTCCTCTAACATCGGCTCCGTGCGCTCTAACTGCTCTATCATCATCTCCGGCGAACAGAAAAAATATTGTTTACATAACTTCTTTACTACATCCTTCGCCTGCTCCCTGAGACTTTTTACCAGCTCCAATTTATCGGGATCTCCCTCAAAACCTCTGCTGCTCGCAAGTCTGTCGTATTTGATATCGGAAAGCGCCACGGACAGTTCACAGAAAGATGTTAGTTTTGACAAACCCTCATATTTTTCCAGATCGCTTCGCACCGCTTTCTCATACATATCCGGTCCGTCATCCTGCTGTGTGACCGCAAGCGCCTGCTTTAGGAGCTGTTCGCAGTCTTTTAAGACAAAGCGGATGTTTTGCGTGAGCGGAGCAAGCCATTCTGCGCGGTCTAACTCCTCCCTGTTTTCGATGCGGTAGATTCCCACAAAGGAATCAAGCCATTTTTCCGGCCACGGATAACTTCTGGAAAACTCATATAACTGGAGGATCATCTCATTTAATGCTGCATCCGTCCGCCCCGATGCATAGCCCTCCACAAAATCGGAAAATGCTTCCGAAGGCTCTTCATAGTTTTGCTCTAAAACTTTGCCAAGGACATCCTCGCGCAGCAATTTTAACTCACCCTCATCCCCGATACGGAAATTCGGTTCCAGATCGATCTCATGAAAATGATTGCGCACCACGTACAGACAGAAGCTGTCGATGGTCGTGATCTGTGCATTGTGAATCAGGGTCAGCTGCCTTAACAGATGCTCATCCCCCGGCTGTTCATCTAACGCTTTCTCGATCGCATTTCCGATTCGCTCCCGCATCTCTGCCGCTGCCGCATTGGTAAACGTCACGATCAGCAGATGGTCAATGTCGACCGGATGATTTTTGTCTGTTATGATTTTCACGATCCGCTCTACTAAAACAGCGGTCTTTCCAGAACCTGCTGCCGCAGATACCAATATATTTCGATTTCTTAAGTCAATGACCTGCTGCTGCTCTGTGGTCCATGAAACTCCCATATTTCTCACTCCTGTTATTTACTGTTCCTGCTTTTCGTTTTCCATACGCTTTAATATCTCGTCCGCGCTGTCAAATTTTTCCAGTTTGTGATAGGAATACCCCGGCATCCGGGCGTCAAAACCGCAGACGGTGTGGTATGGACAGTAATCGCAGCCACTTTTTCCGTCCAGCGAGTATGGATGGATTGAAATATCCCCGGCAAAGATTTTTTTCCCGGTCTCTTTGATTTTCTCCTGTACATAATCAGACATCACAGAAAAATCGTAAGTACTGGCAACCTTGGAAGTTGCTTTTAAGCTTCCGTCCGTTTTTTTTCCGATTGGGATGACCGAAGAATTTCCGGCAAAATCTGAATCCATCGCCTCATAGATTTCCGGATCATCGTTCACCAGACCATTTAATTTTAACTGCTCCAAAACGCTGTTTCGTATTTCTGCCTCTGTCTCATTTCCAAGTCCGTCTACTATCGGATTTTGAATGTGATAGTAGAAAATACCCGCCGGTTCCGCTTTTTTGCCTGGATGGCGTTTTTCCTCTAATTCCAATGCCGCATTCATATAGACCACAAGCTGTAATTGCAGTCCGTGATACAGATTGACGAGTGAAAAACTCGTGTTTCCCGATTTATAATCAATAATCTTCACATAAACTTTATCCGACGTCTCGTAAGTGTCCACACGGTCAATCCTGCCGAGCAGGTTCATTTTTTCCTCATCACTCAGCTGAAAACGGATGGCGTCCAATTTATCTGCCCGCGAAAAGGACACCTCAAAATCACTCGGCACAAATTTTCCCTTCTGGATCTGGGTGGTAAGTGCCCACACCGTGCGCTTGATGGTCTGGCGCATCCGACCGGTCAGGTAACGGTTTCTCACGTTCTCAAACGCTCCGGCATTTTTGCACCCGGCAATCGCGTCATTCATGCTCTCCTCTATAAATGTCTCCTGCACATCCTCCGGGATGTTAAACCAGGTGTACTCTGATTTTTCCACACGTCTGGAAAAATGTTCAAGCGCATCATGGTAAATATTTCCCATGTCCACGCTTGCAAACTCTAAAAGCTGACGCTCCTTTAGGCGTAAACCGTAATTCAGATAATGCGCGTAGGCACACGCCGCAAAACGCTCCAGTCTTGTGACGCTGTTCTCCAACACGGTTCCATAAAGTGCCTGCGTCACTGCGTGGCTGATTGGCTCATCGCTGTGCACTTCGTAGGCAGTTTTTAAAAGTTTTTCCGTTTCCGGCTTCCACTCGGAATCTGTGAGGTAAAAGTTGGCGAGAGCGTTCCATAATTTTCTTTTTTCTATCTGTGAAGGCTCAGAAGCTCTGTTATCATCCTGCAGTCCCTCCAGGAAAAATGCCATGCTGCTCTCCGGCGTCATGATACAGTCCGCAGAAGTCGTCTCCCCGATTTCCTCCACGTTTTTCTCCGGAAACATTTTCAAGAGTGTTCCGGCAAAATACGACCTTCTGAGTGCTTTTCCGTCCGCATTTACTTTCGAAAAGGTCACATATAAAAAGTCAGACGGCTTCGTCACATTCAGATACAGATAAAACCGCTGGATGAAAACTTTTTCACGCGCACCCGGTGCAAGCTCCAGATGGCAGGCTGCCATTTTCTCACGCTCAAACTGTGAGATGATACCTCCGGCATTGCCCGCTTTCGGCACAACACCGTCATTGACACCGATGAAAAATAAGATTTTGATATGGTTCAATCTGGTTCGCTCGATGTCACCGATCGTCACTTTATCATTTCCCGGCGGGATCACGCCGACTCTTGCAGCCTCAAATCCGGCGTCTAAAATATCCGCATACTCTTTGACCGGAAGCACTTCGCCTCCCAGGAAGTCCACAACCTTATCAAACAGATCCATGACAATTTTGTAAATCTGGGCGTACTCTTTCGCCTTGACCTGATTGCCCTGCCGTTCAAATTCCAGTTCTTTTTGTTTTAATTTTTGTTCTATTTCTAATTTTTCAATTAATTCATACAACACAGTGGTCTCGTCACGCACAGTCTTTCCCTGTGTGAACGCTTCCGATAACGGTGCAAAGAGATCATAAATCTTTGCCCGCACTTCATTCATTTCTGTGAGGTTCTCTTTTTCGGTATCATCGAACACAAACGTCCACTGTTTTTCCCATTTTTTTCTGCCACGTATCCCTTTGGCAAGCACATAGTTTTCCAGCAGATCGATCTGCTGCTCTGTGATATCGGTCAGACCGCAGCGCAGAAAACGGAACACGCTCTCATAAGAGAAATCAAGTTCCACCACCTCAAGCACCGCACGGATAAACTCGATAAAAGGATGAAACAGAATGGTTCTCGTCTGGTCGAGAAAGTACGGAATATCATACGCTGCAAAAATCTCATCCACATAGTTGTCGTAAAGACTGACATCCCCGGTCACCACTGCGATATCCTTATAACAGTACTGTTTCTCACGCACAAATTTCGTGATCTCACGCGCCACAAAGTGAAGCTCTTCCCTCGGATTTTTAAGGCTCACGATCCGCAGTTCATCCTCCTTCTGCCGCCATTTATGATAATACGGTCGAAACAGATTCTGCTCCATGAAGTACAGGGATGGAGCATTTTTATATCTGTGATTTTTTCCATCGGATAACACAACAGGCTCCTCCACCGTGACATGAAGTTCCTCTGCCATTTTCATCAGAACCGAAACCGTCTTTTTACTCATGGAAAAAAGTTCCTGCTCGCCCCTGCAATGGTAAAAATCCTCGCCTGCATCCATCGTCACGGAGACAATGATACGCTCTGATAACACTAAAAGTTTTCTAAGAAGCTGGTTCTGTATCGGTGTAAAACCGGTAAATTCGTCAAACACGATCACGCTGTCTTTTATAATATTCGAATCCTCTGTGGCATCGCACAATAGCGATAACACTTCCTCAGAGGTGATATACTGCCCTTGCAGATATTCAGAAAAACTGTGATACATGACCGAGATATCCTGCATTTTCAGGCGCAATGTCTCCCCGACATCCTCCGTCTCCAAAAATGTATCCAATTTTTCTGGTGACACGTTATACTGCGTCAGCTCGGAAATGAGGGATTTCACCTCACTGATGTACCCCATCCGGTTTAAGTTACCGCCCAGCACACTTAAGTTTTTCTTCTGCTCCCCTGCAAGCTTGCGGAGCACCAGATTCTTTCCGGTCTCCTCCAACACGCGCAGGTTCTGTTTCCCAAGCTCGTCAAACACACGGTATGCAAGGCGCGCAAAACTTAACACATCCACGTTCATGATAGCATGTGACTTTTCAAGCCGCACAAGCTCGCGCTGTGTCTGCATGGTGAACTGCTCCGGCACAAGCACCAGATAATTTTTCTCCGGATGCTCTGCCGCCTCTTTTAGTATGTTCCTATATAAATAGGATGATTTTCCACTTCCTGAATTTCCGAAAATAAATTGCAGCGACATGTTTTTCCCTAACTTTTTTCAAATTCTAATTTTCGTTTTCTGTTCCTTTTCATAGTACATCATTCTATCTTTTTTGACTAGAATAAAGTTCCCGGCTTATGATGTTTTCCATCAGAAAATTTCTCCAAAAGAATGGAACAAAAAAGCTGCCATACAATCCGGGAATTTCTCCTTTCAGTACGACAGCCGTAATCACTGATCTCTATTTCTGTGCTTTTGTCTTTTTCTTCCGGTAACCATTGATGTCATATTTTCTTTCATACTCATCAAAGTATGCCATGTAAGTGTCATTCTTTAACTCGCGGACACTCTTTAAATACTCATGGGTATCAAAGTCTGCTGCCTCAAGCTCGATCATGGCAACTGCGATGTTCGAGCAGTGTGCTGCGATTCGTTCCAGGTTCGTCAGCAGATCATTAAACGCAAATCCCTGCTTCATCTCGCATTTTCCGGTGCGGAGTCTTGCGATATGACGCAGTTTCAGTTCATCGCAGAGGATACCGATCAGTTCGCGGAGTGGTTCTACTTTTGCCGCCATCTCAAGGTCATCCGCACAGAATGCATCCACCGCAAGACTGACACACTCTTTTACTGCATTCTCCAGCACATCCAGCTCATACTGTGCCTCATCCGAAAATGCAATTTTCTTCTCGTTCAGCTCCGCCGCAACCTCTGAGATATTCACCGCATGGTCGCCCAGACGTTCGAAATCACTCACTGTATGCAAAAACTTGGATACCTGCTTCGCCTGGCTTCCATTCATCTCATGCGTGGACATCTGCATCAGATAGGTTCCCAGCTTATCCTCATATTTATCGATCAGCGTTTCCTTTTCCTGTACCTTATTAAACTTTTCTGTCGAATACACAAGGAACAGGCTTAACGCGCGTAAAATATTCTTTCTTGCCTTCTTTGCCATGCCGTTCATCGCAAGATGGCTCTGTGTGATCGCAAGATCCGGGTAAGCAAGGAAACGCTCCTCGAGCAGATCGAAGTCTGCCTGATCCTCCTCGTCCTCCGGCGAATCTTTTACAACAAGATAAACAATTTTTTCAATCCATTTGATAAATGGAAGAAGTACTAAAATCGTTGCCGCACGGAAAACCGTGTTTAACATTGCGATCAGTACCGGGCTCATGGTGGCATTCATAAACGGGAAATGCACCACAGCATTGACAGAATAGAATACAATTGACCAGAACAGCATGCCGAACAGATCGTTAAACAGATAGATCAGGGCTGTTCTCTTACCATTTTTGTTCGTTCCGATCGAGGAGAGCAGAACCGGACAGGCTGCGCCGACACCGATACCCATGGTGATAGGAAGTGCCGCTGCAAAAGTGATCGTTCCACTCATGGACAACGCCTGAAGGATACCGACTGAGGCGGATGCACTCTGCAATACCGCCGTAAATAAAATACCTGCCAGTATACCTGCCGCCGGATTTTTAAACATTGTCAATACATTCACAAAATGCTCATTATCTTTTAATGGTGCAACTGCCCCACTCATGGTCTGCATCCCCACCATCAGGATGGAGAACCCAAGCATAATGTCACCGACATTTTTAAAGCCGGATTTTTTTACAAACATTTTAAAGATAATACCAATGATCGCCACGATCGCTGAGATAGTCGCTGTGGACAGCAGCTGTGCAATCCCGTTCGAACCGTCAATGTACGACAGACACAAAATCCAGCCTGTCACACTCGTTCCGATGTTGGCTCCCATGATGATACCGATCGCCTGCGCAACCTTCATCATTCCGGAGTTTACGAAGCCGACAACCATAACAGTCGTTGCGGAGGAGGACTGGATGATCGCTGTCACAGCAGTTCCAAGCAGCACTCCTTTCAACGGTGTGTTCGTCAGCTTATAAAGAACCAGCTCCAGCTTATTACCCGCTACTTTCTTCAGTCCGTCTCCCATCAGGGACATACCAAAAAGGAACAGTGCCACTCCGCTGAGCAGCGATAAAATAATAGTAAATGTTGTCATTTGTACTCCTAACCACGTTATACATCCTAACGTATCCCTGTCTGCAATTTTATTTACATACTTTTTACATAATTTTTACATTTAACCGACATTTCTTATTATACTGTACCTCATGGCAAAATCACAATCATTTTATTTCTATTTTAAAATTTTTTACATTTCGCCTAGGAAAATACCGTTTTCAGACAAAATTATTATCACTTTTTTATCTATTCTCATTTAGTGAGAGCAGATTCAGCCTTTTTTGTCTGCACCTCTCCGCTCAATCCCTGTTTTCTTATAGTATTCTGCCTTATCCTCATACATGCGCTTCTCAGCTTCCTGCAGAAGTTCATCCAGATGTGTGTCCGCCCTGTCCTGCCAGATCACTCCCACTGCGATATTTACGTCCTTCTCAGCTGTCAGACACTCTAACTGCCTTATGCGTTCCGCCAACGTGTCCTGATCGATCTGCGCGCACAATACAAGCAGCTCATCTCCCCCGATACGGAATACGCCGTAATCGCCAAACACCTGTTCCAGACATGCACCGGCTCTAAGGATCAGGTCATCCCCTGCCTTATGTCCCAGTGTGTCATTCACACCCTTTAAACCAGTAACGTCACAATAAACTACGCCAACGCTCTGCTCCGGATCGATCTGTCTCACATACTTTTCCATCGCAAAGCGGTTTCCAAGCTGAGTCAGCGCATCCTTATAGCTTAGATCTTCCAGACGCCTCATCAGATTCCTGCGTCTGATGCAGGACTTGAGAAAAGAACCCATGATCTGAAGCATATCCGACGTATATTCCAATGAAAATGCCGGCGGATTGTCAACTCCGTAAAAAGCAATGACTTTTTCCGCATCATAAATTGGCATGGCAACAATGGAATGGATCTTCTGCCGCTTCAGATTTTCATATTGAAACGGATCGCTCAGGCGCATCTCCTCAATATCCGGTATCTGGACATATTTTCCCTCCTCAAAAATGTGATACCAGTTCTCACAGATCTCCGGCGGAAGATTCTGGAGATTGTCGATCTCCGGTGGCACTCCCGGCGCCGTCCATTCATATGTATTATCATCCCTGCCATCTCTGTTCTTCTCAAAAATATATGTTCTCTCTCCGTTCAGCACTTTTCCGAGATATTCCAGAATAATACGGATCGTCTCGTCCGGCGACTCGACAGAAAGCGCATCCTTCAATGCCTCGTTGACAAAGGACTCCATATCCCTGTACTTCTGGATCATCTTGTCCTGTGAACGCTCCTCGCTGATATCTATACTGATCTCGATCCGGTACTTTTTATTTGTGACAGGATCTTCCACCAGGGTATCTTTCAACATCATGTATTTATCGATCACCGGATTATAATAACGCCACTCGACAAACTTTCCGGCACAAAGCCTGTCATTATTGCACATACCACAGGGAACAGAAGATTTCTGCAGCACCTCGTAGCACTTCATCCCTTTCACATCATCTATGGACTGTAATCCATACACCTCTAACAATTTGCGGTTCATATAAACAAGCTCATCTGTCTCTATGTCTGTTGCGTACACGTACTCATCCAGATTATCTAAAAACTTCCAGATAACTTCTATTTCGTTCATTCTTTATACTCCGTTTCATGCAGATATGAAATTTCTATAAAAATCTGTATAGTAAAATAGCACCTCCTGAGAGGTACTATCTCACCATACGCCATTATTATGCGGATTGCAAACAAACTCTTCCATAAACTTCTTTTTTTCACAGGGTTTTCCAAAAAAATACCCCTGAAGATAATCCGCCTGCAGTTCTTTCATCTTAAGATGCCAGTCTTCTTTTTCAATTCCTTCCACACAGATGCGGATGCCGATGCTGTGAACCATCTCAATGATCTTTTTAAACAGCTCGTAATCCCGTTCGCAGCTCATTGCCTTTACTGTGAAATCCTTATCCATTTTCACATAGCCCGGATTCATGTCACTGATGCAGTGGAGATTGGAATATCCGGTTCCAAAATCATCGATCACGAACTGAATCCCATTTTCCTCAAGCACTTTCCTGAATTTACAAAAGACCGGTGTCATATCCATGAAGCCGCTTTCAGTCATTTCTATGCAGATGCGATCCGGCGTCAGTCCATTGTCCCTGACCGCAGTGAGTATCTTGTCTGCAATCTTTCCATGCTCGATCTGATAACAGGAAATATTCACGTTCACACTGAATTCCGGTATATATTGCTGTATCTCACGGCACATTTTTGCTGCCTCATCTAACACAAACCTTCCCGCCGGAATGATCAGTCCTGTCTTTTCCAGAAGCGGTATAAACTCGACCGGAGACAGCCACTCCTTACCTTCCTCTGTCACCATGGTATACCGCATGAGTGCTTCTGCACCGATCACACGCCCGGAAACACAATCCACGATCGGCTGATAATATACTTCAAAGCCTTCACACCCGTTAGCGATGGAACTTCTCAGTGCACTTATGATTCTTCCATTCCGCTGGAATTTCTCGTAATCCTCCTGCCTGTAAAAATAGATGTTATTTTTTCCCATCCGTTTTGCCTTTTTCAGGGAAAATTCAAACTTTTTGCGGCATTCCTCGTAGCCTTCTGCCACAGTCGAGGCATCGATCACTCCTGCAGAAGCTGAAAATACAACTTCATATTTTTCAGAGATGATGAATTCGTCTATTTTCTCACCGATCTTTTTTTTGAGCTGTATGGCATCATCCATGGAAGTACTGTCAAGATCCACGATCACATACTGATCTGCGACCAGATGATAGAGTCGCTGATTTCCGGACAGACACTCTTTCATACAGTCTGCAACACTTTTTAACACATAATCGCCATAATTGCTGCCATGTGTTTCATTCACCGTTGCAAAATCATCAATTCCAATATGCATAAGAAATCCGGTCGTCACAGGTTTCTTCTGTGACCGCAGATAAGCACAAAATTCCATTCCGCCTAAAAGCCCGGTCACATTATCAGCCCGCCGCTGGTTTCCGGTCTCATTTAGACATCCCACCAGATACCCCGGCTTCCCATCTTCATCATCGATCACTACTCCGCGGCAGTTGACCCACACCGGAAGCCCGTTTTTGTCGAGCCACCGGTAATGGATATCATGCACCTTTTCCTTTCCATCCATCACAGCCTGCATATGCTTTGCAAACATAGTGCGGTCTTCTTCGTAGACAACGGACATGATCTCCTGCTTTACATTCCTCACATGTGTCTCAGAAATCATAAACCGATCCAGGGCAGACTGGGAAATTTCCATCTTATTATTCTGGAGATCGATTACGTACAGGTAATCATCCATGCATTCCGCTATGATCTCCAATAAGATCTCTGCTGTCAGATCTCCTAATATTCCATATACATCCTTATTCATAACCAGAGAACCTTTCCTCTTTCTTTTGCGCTTATACTCCTGCGCATCCAATTGAATTTATCTGGTCTGATATTATTTTTCCGTCTTTGCAACTTTAAATCTGCGGATCATTGTACGTAAATTGTCTGCTTCGCTGCTCATCTCTTCACTTGCAGCCGCACATTCCTCTGAAGTAGCTGAATTCGTCTGTACCACATCATTGATCTGCTCGATTCCTTCATTGATCTGATGGATCTCTGCTGTCTGTGTCTCTAAGGTGTCTGCGATATTTGTCACTTCACTTGTGATCGTTTTTGAATTCTCTGCCACTTCCTCTAACTGTGCTGCTGTTTCCTTTGCAACTATCATACCTTTTTCAACAGCATTCACAGAGCGCTCGATCAGTGCCGCTGATTCCTTTGCCGCTTCTGCACTCTGATCTGCCAGGACATTTACCTGATTTGCAACTACTGCGAAACCTTTTCCTGCCTCACCGGCTCTTGCAGCCTCAATAGATGCGTTTAAGGCAAGCAGGTTGGTCTGGGATGCGATCTCATTGATCGTCGCAATGATCTTGTCAATCTCATGCGATGCATCATTGATCTCGTTCATGGAGACAACCATCTCCTGCATCTTTCCGTTGCTCTCGATCAGCGCCTGTCCAAGCTGTTCCACTTTTCCGCTGATCTCCTTTGCTGCCTGTGAATTGTTTGCCACCTGTTCGGAAACACCGGTAACGGTAGCGGTCAGTTCCTCGACAACTGCTGCCTGATTCGTTGCGCCGTCTGCAAGCTCGTTCGAGCTGGATGCCACCTGTTCTGCTCCGTTGGATACCTCATCGGAAACCCTCTGGATTCCTCTTACCGTATCAGACATGCTGTTCTGGAACTCCATAAAGGATTGTAAAATACCAACAAAGTCCCCTCTCCACTCTACCTCTGGCTGTACATCAAAATTGCCCTCTGAGAACTGTTTCATGGAGCGGTCAATATCATCGACATACGTTCCAAGGATATGGATGGACTTACGCATGCTGTGTGCAAGTCTTCCGATCTCGTCCTCGGAGTGGTATTCCAGCTGGCTGTGCAGATTTCCTTCCGTAAGTTCCTTCGCCACGTCCTCGATCGCATGTAATGGTTCCAGAATGGTTTCAAGTACCATCCTGCTCACTTTCTTTGCGATTGCCCATGCAAGGAGCAGGAAGATAATGATCACTGCAATACCGGCAGCTGCACAGAAGATCGTGCTCTGGACAGCCTTACTTCTCTGTTTATCAGTCAATGCATCTAATTTCTTTGAAATTTCTACTAAGCTGTTTAATGCAGGGGTACACTTATTTAAGATACCATCGACAGCCTGATCTTCCTTACCGGCCTTGATCTCTTCCATGATCTCATATCCGATCGTTCCCCAGTCCGTAAATGCACCTTTATATTCTGTATAAAGATCCTCTGTAATGACACCTGTGCCGTGTAAAACATTCATCTGTGTATCTACGGTCCCGAGAAGCTCTTTCACCTTCTCCTCGTAGCTGTCGTAAGTGGATTCGTCATCATTCAGCGCCATTTCACGGATATTTCTTGCTGCTGTATTTATATTAATTCTGCATGTTTTTACTGCCTGATCTGCTGCGTTGACATTATTGACATAATTCATCATATTGGCAAACAGAATGCCTATTGCAATAATAGAAATCACTCCTGACAGCAGCATCATGTTAATGACTTTTCTATAACCGTAACTGATCCTTTTCTGCAGATACATATTTTCAAGTTTTGTTTTCATTGTACTCTTTTGTGACAACATAAATTGTATTTTCCTTTCCATTCTAATATACTTTTTTTCTTTCTCTGATATATTAATTTTTCCAGTCTGACAATGTATTAATTGCCTCGTTTTATTTCACTTTTTATCTGTTTTTTCTTCTACCCTCCACCTGAAAAATCTGTCAATTTTCTTCTAGTTTCTCACATTATAGTCTCATATTTTATGTCTGTCAAACCTTAAACAACTTTTTTATCAATTATTTGTTTGAAAACGTTTCTAAATTGTATTTCCGACCGCTTCCTTTGCAAGGTGGTCTGCTTCTTCATTGCCATCCACACCGGAATGGCCTTTTACTTTCACAAATTTAATCCTGATTTTATTTTTTGCAGACTGCATATATTCATAGTAGGCGATCGTGCCCTGCCTGTTTCGTTTCCAGGCTCCCTCTGCCCACATCTCGATTCCCATGTAGTCGTAATAAATCGTCACTTCCGGAAGTTTTAACTCGATCGCACGTTCTACTGCAGCCATCGCTCCTAATATTTCTCCTGAAACATTGCGCATAGATGCCATCTCCGCATCGTTTCCGCTTCCCTGCAGCACTTCTTTCTCTCCATTATGAATGAGAAATCCGCCGTAGCCGTAGACTTTGGTGGCAATGTTGTAAGAACCGTCGACAAAGGCGTAGACTGCCGGATTTTGTTCCTGCTTCCCTGTATCTGGTTTTTCTGCTTTTTCGCTCCGCTTTCTGGAGCTGCCTTCTGCACCCACGAAGGCTTCCGCTTCCTCAAGTGTTTTGAAGCTTTTATATACGGCACCCGGAAAACCGTCTACCATTTTTTTGCAATCATCCCAGCTGTTGTAGATTCCCGGAATTTTACCTTTTTTTACCGCGTAGAATTTTGATGCCATGTATGCTTCCTTTCTGACTGATATTTCATTATGATAATTCCAGCCTGCAGCTTCCTCTCATCTGCAGTGGACACTCGTAAACATTTTCGTCCCCATTTCTTCCGATGTAGGACAATGGGCATTTTCTGCAATCCTCTAATGCAAAATCTGCCGGAACATCAAACTCGATTTTCGCTTTTTTACTTCCTTTTGCCTCATTCTCATGCCTGATATTGTCCCAGCTTAATTTCTGTCCGCATCCCTGACATTTTTCAGTACCGGTTGCAACTGCGCGTTTGCATGTCGGACAGGCATAGTACTCTTTCCCTGTCATATCCTTTGTCTCTATTACCTCTGATGGGAACTGTTTGATCAGTTCTGCTCTTAAATCGTCCTGCATTTTTTGTCTCCTGTATTCTAATTTTTTATTTAAAGCATGTGATGTTTGTTGTTATCGCCATTCTTACTCACCATCACTGTAAATACCAACAACTTATTTTATCACAACAATTTTTAAATTTCACTAACATTTATATCAGTATTTTGAAATATTTTCTATGTAATGCGCCATTGCAAAAATTGTCGATTTTTCAAAGTTTTTGCATTTCAGTGCATAAACTTTATTTTTTCAAGAATTTATGCTATACTCCTGTCATAAGGAGGTATATCAAATGATTGATACTCACGAACTCAAAAAAAGAGATTTATACCTGAATAAGATCATAGCATTTCAAGACACCGAGCCAGTGAAGGTTGTTACCGGAATCCGTAGATGCGGCAAATCCAGTCTGTTGAAGTTAATGACCCTTCATCTGAAAGAAACTGGTATTACTAACGATCAGATTCTGGAAATGAATTTTGAATCCTACGCTTATAAAAATATGACCAGCGATTCCTTCTACGAATATGTCAAACAACATATCGTACCAAATAAAAGAATGTACTTCTTTTTTGATGAAGTTCAGCGTGTGCCTGACTGGGAAGATGCTGTTAACTCTTTTCGTGTCGATTTCAACTGCGATATTTATGTCACAGGCTCAAATGCCTATATGCTCTCCTCTGAATATGCCACCTATTTATCTGGAAGATGCATAGAAATAAAAATGCTGCCGTTATCTTTCTCTGAATTTTTAACATTCCATGATTTTGAAATAAGAGAGACCAAAAGTGCTTTAGGCGGTACACGAAAACAGGCTTATGATAAAATGGGAGAACATTATGAACTCCGTGAAGTTTTCGATGCATACATGCGATTTGGCGGAATGCCGGGTATCGCTGACATAGGTTTAGATCAGGAAAAAGCACTTGTGCTGCTTGATGGTATCTACTCCACCGTTATCATTCGAGACATTCTCGAACGAGAAAATCGCAGAGGTCAAAAGCGAGTCACCGACCCCATCCTCTTAAAAAAGATCACTATGTTCCTTGCTGATAACATTGGAAACAATATCTCTATTTCTTCTATCGGCAACACCTTAGTAAATGAAGGACTTCTGGAAAACAAGAATCGAAAAGGAACCCCAAGTGCTCACACAGTTCAGACATATATAAATGCACTGCTGGAATCATATTTCTTCTACGACATCAAAAGATTCGATATTAAAGGAAAAGAATTTTTACGCACTCTTGGCAAATACTACATTGTCGATATCGGACTCAGAAACTATCTGCTTGGGTTCAGAGACCGTGACAGCGGTCATGCAATAGAGAATGTTGTTTACTTTGAACTGCTTCGTCGCGGCTATGATGTCTCTATTGGTAAAATTGATAATCTTGAAGTGGATTTTATTGCAACAAAAGCAGATGATAAACTTTATGTCCAGGTCACGGAATCAATGACAAGTGAAGATGTTCGCAAAAGAGAATTAACACCACTCCAAAAAATCAACGATAACTATGAAAAAATCGTTCTTTCCCTGAATACAGGAATGGACTCTTCGTATGAGGGAATAAAATCTATCAACCTCCTCGACTGGCTGATCTCAGAATAAAACCCGAAAGCATCAAAAAAGGAACCAGAGATTTTCTCTGGTTCCTCAAAATTATAGGATATTCTTCATGAACCGGAATTTTACGCTTCCTGATTCATATTCGCCAGCTTCGCAGCCTGGTCGGCTGCGATACATGCATCGATGATCTCCTGAATATCACCATTCATGATCTTATCTAATTTGTAAAGTGTCAGGTTGATACGGTGGTCTGTCACACGTCCCTGTGGGAAGTTGTAGGTTCTGATCTTTTCAGAACGGTCACCGGTACCGATCTGGCTCTTACGAAGTTCAGCTTCTGCATCATGTGCTTTCTGCTGCTCTAAGTCAAATAACTTTGTACGGAGCAACGCAAACGCTTTTGCCTTGTTCTGGATCTGTGATTTTTCAGTCTGGCTGTAGATCACGATTCCAGTTGGAATATGTGTTAAACGAACCGCAGAGTCTGTGGTGTTGACACACTGTCCACCTGCTCCTGACGCACGGCAGACATCGATACGGATATCTTTCTCATCAATCTGTACGTCAACATCTTCCGCCTCCGGCATCACAGCTACCGTGATGGTAGAGGTATGGATACGTCCGCCGGATTCCGTCTCAGGCACACGCTGTACACGGTGTACACCGGATTCGTATTTCATAACAGAGTAAGCTCCTGCTCCTGTGATCATGAATGTCACACTCTTCATGCCGCCGATCCCGGTGTCGTCACATTCCATGATCTCTGTTTTCCAGTTCTTTGTCTCTGCATAATGCTGATACATACGATAAATCTCTGCCGCAAATAACGCAGCCTCATCTCCACCGGCACCGGCACGGATCTCCACGATAACGTTTTTGTCATCGTTCGGGTCTTTTGGCAAAAGAAGGATTTTTAATTCATTCTCTAATTCTGCGACACGGTTCTTTGCATCGTTTAACTCTTCTTTTGCAAGTTCGCGCATCTCTTCGTCAGATTCTTCCTCCAACATGGCAAGCGAATCCTCGATGTTCTGCTTGCACTGTTTGTATTCTTTGTAAGCCTCCACGATCGGTAAAATATCGCTCTGCTCTTTCATCAGCTTACGGAAACGTTCCGGATTATTTGCCACATCCGGCTCACTTAATTCACTCATCAACTCTTCATAACGGATGAGTAAGTCCTCTAATTTATCAAACATATTTCTCCCTCATTTCTGTCTAATCAAATATCGTGATTTCATCACTCAATAATTTCGTCGTTCGTCAAATGCAAATAAATTTGCATTTTCCTCTCTTTCGCTCATTATATTTCTACACTCTGATGCCGCTACAACATCCCAGTCACAACCCTGTCATTTCCTGCAAGGTCTTTTTTCACACAGACGTTTGAAAATCCTGCGTCTGTCATCATTTTAGATACATCTTTTCCCTGATCATACCCAATCTCAAACATCAGAGAACCGCCAGAATTCAGATAATCTTTACTCTGTTCCACGATCTTGCGGTAAAAGTAAAGTCCATCCTCTTTTCCATCTAACGCCTCGATCGGTTCAAACACCTGTACCTCCGGCATGAGCTGCGGAATCACATCCGTTGGGATATAAGGCGGATTTGACACGATCACATCAAACTTCTCCGTGACCATCTCAAAAAGGTCACTGCGTTCAAAAAGAACCGGCACCTCATTTAATTTTGCATTCTCTTTTGCAACGTTGACCGCCTGCTTGGAGATATCAACTGCATATCCTTTCACGCCCTCAACGTTATGTAAAATACTGATAATAATACAACCGGAACCGGTACACATATCAAGTACTTTCATTCCCGGCTTTACTGTTTTTAATGCTTCCTCCACAAGTGTCTCTGTATCCTGTCTTGGAATCAGGACATTGGAATTTACCTTGAACTTCAGTCCCATAAATTCCGTTTCTCCCACAATATACTGCAACGGGATATGTTCTGCACGTTTTTTGATGGCAAGTTCATATTCCTTCAGCAGATCATCAGGAAGATCATCTTCCATATGCATATAATAAAATTTACGGTCTATCTTACAGCCCATTTCCAAAAGCAGCCATGCATCTGTTTTCGCATCTGCAATATGCGACAGCTCCAGCACTTTTTCTCCATGGGCAACAGCTTCCCGATATGTCATTCTTATCTCACGCCCTTCTACTTCATTTCCCGGCGGATTTCTTCCACATAAGGTTTCCAGTCAAAAACGGCCTCCACAGAGGCAATTCCAACCTCGATCATCTCATCATCCGGTTCTTTTGTTGTCAGACCCTGCAGCCATAATCCCGGCTTGCTCAAAAGATTCACAACTGCATTATCGCTTCTTCCTGCCAGCCGGATAAATTCATAGGATACACCTGCGATCACCGGGATCAGAAGCAGACGCAAAACCACACGGAGGATTGGAGAATCCACGCGGATAAACATAAAAAACAAAATGCTGACTAACATTACGATCAAAAGAAAACTTGTTCCACAGCGTTTATGAAATCTGGAACTTTTTCTCACATTATCCACGGTAAGATCCATGCCATGTTCAATGCAGTTAATACATTTATGTTCTGCACCATGGTACATAAACACACGCTGAATATCTTTCATTCTGGAAATGAGCAGAATATACCCAAAGAAAATCACAAGACGGACTGCACCTTCAAGCAGTGTGATCAAAGTAGTAGAATCTGTAAATTTTCGAAACAACTGTGACAAAAAATAAGGAAGTATCATAAAAATGGCTAATGCCATCACAACTGAACATGCAATCGTCAGCCCCATCATCACGGACTCCTTCTTTTCGTCTTTCTCCTCTTCTTCATCATCCATAAAAAAAGATGCAGAATAAGTCAGTGTACTCATACCAAGAACCATGGAATCTATAAAGCTGAACACACCTCGTATGATCGGAAGAGAACGTATTTTTTTATTTTGAACAATACCTTTATATTCTTCTGTTTTCACAACGATCTCGCCGTCGGTTTTGCGGACTGCGACTGCATATTTATCTGCATTTCGCATCATCACGCCTTCCATGACCGCCTGACCGCCGACGGCGCCGAGGCGGGGATTGACCGCGCATTTTTTGCTCATAAAATCTATTTTCCTTTCGGGACGCGAAACGTCCTCTTGAATTATTCACAATTACGTATTATAATATAGCTGAAAGCAAATGTACATACCCAGATTGTAAATTTTTTTGGGCGGAGGCAAAGCCATGTCGCAATCCAACACACTTTTCGCGAAAAACGACTCGGGGTTTATCTGCGCGGGATGCGGCAGAGAGGTACCCCCTCTCGGCTATTCGTCGCGTAATCACTGCCCGTTCTGCCTCTGCGCGCTCCATGTCGATGTCAACCCCGGCGACCGTGCCTCGCAATGCCGCGGGCTTATGAAGCCGATAGCCGTAAAAGCCGATTCCCGCCGCGGCTTCGTCATAACTCACCGTTGCACCGTCTGCGGCTTCACGCGGAACAACCGCTCGCAATCGGACGACGACACCGAGCTTCTTATAAAGCTCACGAATCCTTATAACATAGAGTGAGGAATCACAGATGGAAAAAAGCAAAAACACAACTCTGAGATATTATATCGACCTCA
>ERZ780148.629-NODE-629-length-28366-cov-5.185087_pt1 | contig 28366 bp, 27 predicted proteins | sample MGYA00510984_ERZ780148 | MGnify/ENA primary metagenome ERZ780148 (study PRJEB29588, sample SAMEA2160902) | human gut metagenome | biome: human gut; feature: human-associated habitat; material: faeces | place: Denmark | collected 2008/2010 ...
CAATCTTTGGTGGAGGCCATACAAAAAGTCTTGTTTTACAATGGATTGCTATGGCAAGTGGGGCATCGGCATGTGGGCTTGGGTCGTATGGATTTAGTATTGTATCCTTATTATAAAAAGGATGTGGAAGCCAATAGGCTAAACTATGAGCAGGCGAAAGGTTTGCTAAAAGAAATGTGCTTGTTGTTGGGCAAGGATTCTCCCATGAAGAGCTTGAATCTGATAGGTGATAGCGGTCAGTATATTATATTGGGAGGTGTTGACAAGAATGGGAAAAATACCGATAATGAATTGACCCGTATGTTCTTGGAACTTTTTGAGGAATTAAGAATCCCTGATCCCAAACTCATCTTCCGGGTCAATGAGGAGACACCAATGGATACATGGAAACGTTCGATAAGGTGTTTGGCGAATGGTTGTGGATCTCCGTTGTTTATGAATGAGACCCTTATTATGGAAAATATGGTGAAGTTTGGTTATCGGAACGAGGACGTGTGGAATGTGGGTACGTCAGCCTGTTGGGAACCTCTGATTATAGGAAAATCCTCGGATCAAAATAATCCATTCATAAGTATACTCGCTTGCAATGCTTTAAAGAAGGCCTTGACAGAGATGGAAGACGAATTGGATTATGGCGGTTTGCTACAATTGGTGAAACGAAATTTAGCGGAAGAGACACGATCGGTTGTTGTTGATAAGGATTACGATTATTCCCCCATCATGTCGTTATTCAATGAGTCATGTATCCGTTCAGGCAAAGACTTTGCGCATCAGGGAAGCGATTATATGTATCAAGGCGCCCAATTACTAGGCTTGCCCAATTTGGTGAATTCCTTGTTGAACATCAAGAAATACGTTTATGAGCAGGGATTGGTCTCCTTGGGCATATGCAGGGAGATCGTACAGACCGATTATGAGAATCACCTTGATATAAAGCAATTGTTCAAGTCGGCTAATGACAAGAAGTTTGGCTTATGTGACGAGTATGTTCTTCGTCTAAGCCAGGAGTTGATTGGAACGGTGAGCGAAACGATAGGAAAACTTACCGCCAACGGGTATAACGTGAAGTTTGGACTAAGTTCTCCAAGTTATATTTCGCGGGGAAAAGTAGCCTCTGCCACACTGGATGGTCGGAATGCCGGTGAGCCATTTGCGGTACACATTTCTCCTCTATCTTCTACGATTGATATTGCGGAAGTCTTGGACTTTGCGAGTTCTTTGTCTTATCCTGTAAATTGCCTGAACGGAAATGTGGTGGATTATGTGATTCCTCCGGTTTATTTGAATAATTCAGACAAGTTGGTTCCCATTTTACGGGATGCGTTCAAGAAAGGATTGTATCAGTTGCAGTTAAATGTCTATGATAGGGCAACTTTGATAGATGCAAAATTGCATCCGGAAAAATATCCGACCTTGGTCGTTCGAGTATGGGGCTTTAGTGCCTATTTCAATGACCTGCCGGAAGAATATAAAGATAACCTGATAGCTAGGGCCGGGGAATATGAGCGCGCTTAATGTAATCTCCATCCAGCGAGGTTGTATTTATGACGGTCTAGGTGTTCGTACGACTGTTTTTTTGAAAGGATGTCCGTTCAGTTGCTCTTGGTGTTGCAATCCGGAAGCGCTCTCTGGTAAAGAATATTATATTGACAATCAGAAATATTTGAATTAAAATATAAGCAAAGAACAAATCGAATCTGAGGAGGTTATTATGAAACAAAGGTCGTTGGAATCAATCATTAAGGAAGTATTAAATGACATGAATTTTGACGATGATACATATGAAGCAAAAATTATGATGTGTCATCGTAAATTTAATCGACTTATTAATCGACTTGGCGGTGACATTGATGATATGAAGGATTCTTCAAATAAAATTTTATTTGAAGAAAATCAAGTAGAGGTTATAAAATTTATATTAAAACAGATATTATCACCAAATGATAACATAATAAAAAAATTTTCCTCTTCAAAGGATAAAGATGTTTCGGCTAATGAAGTGGAACAATTCATCCAAGATGTTGCTGACGAGTTTTGTAGTAATGAGGAATCTTGCAACAAGGAACTTGGCAACGGCGGATCTTGTGGCGAGGAATCTAGCAACGAAACATCTAGCGACAAGAAAGCAGGTGACGAGGAATCAAGAGATGAGGAATCCTTTGATAATGATGAGGTGATAAGCTATTTGTCAGATATTTTTATGGTTTCTCATGTGAGAATAATCAATGAATGTCATGAATTGGTTGACCTTTTTGCATTGAATATGCAACAATTTCCACGTTCAATGAAATTAATATATTTGGAGAAATTAAAAGAATTACTATCCCATTTGTTAGTATTACAAATGGTGGAAGGGGCGATAAATATAGTAGAAATATCAGAACAAATAAATTTATTTAATGATGATGGAAAAGAAGTTGACTCCATTTACGAAGGCTTACCTGTAAATATTCAAGAAGAGTTCATTCAACGTGACCAGGAAACCCTGAAGGCTTTACAGAAGGACGAGGATTTACGTGCGTATGTAGAAAAAAAGACTGGAAGGAAAGTTGAAGAAATTTTTAATTATAAGGCGTTAACTGATTTTTCGGTTATTTTAAAGAAAGCCAATATTGAGACAGATGAACAGTAAGCTCTTATATTCCAATAACCAAGGCAGGCTTGTAATGATATAAATTTAATCTGCGATAACACGACATAACGTCATGTTATCGCAGATTTTTTATTAGCAGATATAAATACAGGTGACAATTTTAAGAGATTTTTGTGTCATGGACACTTTCTCTCTGTTTTGATATAATGAATATAGGCGGTGAGATTTATAATCTTAGCTGACTCAAAGTAAACTACACTAAGTAATTAAGTGTGGTTTTGCAGAATCGGCAACCCTGCCTGCCGGGCATTAGTTATGCGTCACTGCGTTCCGGCATCACACACGACGCACTTACATAAGGAGGTCAAAATGACAATCCCAACCGAGGCAACAGCACCAATTTTTGGAATGGCACCAGGATTAAGTCAGGAGCATTTTCTGTCTGACCAGTCTTTGGAAGAAATGGTTAAGAAGAGCAAGAAACTCAAGAAACGCTGCAAAAAGCTTAGAAAGGAATTAGAGCTTGTCAGAAAACAGAACGCAGAGCTTATCAGAATCAATGAGAAAGCTAATGCCAATAAACTAGTCTGGAAGACGATCTCAAACTCCGCTCCCAAGGCTATTCAGCTTTTAAGCGATTTCTTCAATGCCAACCACAGCGAGAAAATGCTGGATAAAAAGATAGGCATGAAAAAGCTTGAAAAAAAGCTAAAGAAAAAATACAGGAAGAGCTACAGTAAATCGGCGCTCTGATTGTAATGAATTTGCGTTTGTCAGTTCGTTCGTTAGCACGGACAGAGAACGTATACCTGATGTAATCCCGGTATAAATACGTATACCGTCCGCAAACGAACGAACGAGCGAACGCAGAAAAGACGAACAACACATGATGCAACACCTGATGATGATCGCAAGGGTAATCCAGAAGTGTTACAAGACATACAACGTCGATATATGCCTTGTTCCACACTCGTGTAGATCAGGCAGTATTATATTTATCGTTCAAATACAGGGAGGAACCACGGTCAGTAACTTAATGCTGCGTGCAGAAGAGGTAAAAGCGATTCTGCATATCCCCTACTTTATTATAGTACAGCAGGAGCAGACATTTTTTCTGCTGATAGCTGACAAAAACACCAGGACTATCGACCTGACTGAAATGATGGCTCCAGAGTATCTTGATCAGGTATCTCCGCAGATGAAACTGCCTATTGCTGTAGGGTGCAACATCTTCCGGGAGATGGATTATGAGGACCTTGCCAAGTTTCAGCACACAGCATATACCGGCTCAACCGGTTCTGGCAAAAGCGTCGGCTTGCAGTGCCTTATAATGAGCCTGGCAAGCTTCCGGTCTGCCGCAGAAGTTAATTTGCTGATTATCGACGCTGGCGGAAGGTCGCTTTGGTGTTTTGACGGATTACCTCATCTATCCTATCCGATAGTTAAGGATATAGAGAACGGTATGTATGTGCTGAAGCACCTTGTTGCTGAGATGGAACGCCGCCTCAAATTAAGCAATGAGGAACTAGAGGCGCTCCCAACCATCGTATGCGTTTTTGATGAATTTGTTTCTTTTCTTGACAATCAGGACAAAAAGGAAATGAAAGCATGCAAAGATCTGCTCAATAACATCTTACGACGTGCAAGAAAGGTCAGAATTTATTTGGTGCTTGCCACACAAAGCCCTAAACAGAAGTACCTGGACGGCATTGACCTGAATAACATAACAACCAGAGTTGCATTCCGTAATATGTCAAAAGCCAATTCAACAAGCGCTCTTGGCTGTGTTGGCGCTGAAAATCTAATTGGAAAGGGGGACATGCTTATAGAAACAACGGACTATCCAGCTCCTCTTCGTTTGCAGGGAGCTTATATTAATGAAGCCCAGATCAAGGAACTGGTAGCGCAGCTTGCAAACGAGCAATGCGATCTGACAAACAAATTCACTATTCCGGAAATGGAGAAAACCTACGCTGATTCGGGATTTACAGTGCGTAGATCTGCGAATACAGACATCATCGACCCAAACGCTGCCAAGTTTATGCTTTGGACGCTTGCCCAGACTGAGGTGTCTGTAAATAAAAGCCAGCAAGAGCTTGGACTTAGCAGAAATGATTCTGAGAAATATATCGCAATGATGTGTGAGCAGAAATTCATTTCTGAAAAGAATTCTAACCAGCCCAGGAAAGTCATTCCACAGTCCATGGTCGATTTTACAGAGGAACAAATGAAATTCCTTGCGAAATATGGCTGCACTGAAGATAAGCTTGCTAAGCTGTATAAATAGCGCTGATGCCAATTCCTGTCAGTGTATAATTCCCCGCGCTCCGGTGCGGGACGACCTGCCCCTCGCCGAAAGGCGCCAGTGGAGCAGTTCAGGGCATGACGCACAGTCGTTATGTCCGTTGCCGGTCAGTCCAAAATGTCGTGATTGAACACAAATTACATCGGAGGCAATCAACGCATATACATTGTATGTACGTTCTCCTTGATTATATATTATTCCCCTGTACACCGGAACAGGCATAGGGTGTTATATGGAAACGCTTTTACTTTAAGCGTATCCTTTTCACGGCGCGATCCATGACAGGAGGAACTGACAATGACAATTTTAATTCATAAACCGGAAGATAAGAAAACTTTCGTTAAGAAATTTTCCGAGGGCGTTGCAGAGCTTGTTTGGAGGGACAGCACAAAACGCTCTGACAACGGCAAGAAAGATACTGAACTGAGGAGAAACACCATTGAGCATCGCAATTTACAGTCGTAAATCAAAGTTTACGGGTAAGGGCGATTCCATCGACAATCAGATTGAGCTGTGTCGTGAATATGTAAGGTTTCATTTTCCTAAAGCAGATCCATCTGAAATTATGACATTTGAAGATGAGGGCTTCTCGGGCAAAACGCTTGACCGCCCTCAGTTTCAAAAGCTCATGCAGATGCAGGAGTCCAAGCCCTTCGATGCCTTAGTGGTGTATCGCCTTGACAGAGTAAGCCGCAATGTCGGTGATTTTGCCAAGCTGATTGAAAAGCTGAACCGCAGCGGAACAGCCTTTGTCAGTATCAAGGAACAATTTGACACGACAACTTCAATGGGCAGAGCCATGATGAATGTGTCGGCCGTATTTGCACAGCTGGAGCGTGAAACTATCGCAGAGCGTGTACGGGATAATATGTACCTTATGGCTAAGGACAGCTGCTGGACAGGCGGCACAACTCCTTTGGGGTATGTATCTGAAAAGGTGGAATACAACGATGGAGGGAAAATCCGCTCGTATTTCAGGCTTTCGGTTCAGGAGAGTGAAGCAGCAATAGTGCAATTGATCTTCTCCGAGTATCTCAGGACTCACAGCTGCCGTGCCGTTGAGTATTACCTGCTGGAGCAGGGATTTCGTACAAGGAGGGGTGTTCTGTTTGATGATGTTGCAGTGCGCCGAATATTAACCAATCCTGTTTACTGCGCAGTTGACGATGTGAGCATAGATTTCTTTCAGAAAAGGAAGTGCGAGGTAGTTGCAACAAAGGAGGAAATCGGTGACGTTGGCTTTATGCCATACAACCGCACAAATCAGCTTCGTGCGCCTCAGCCAATGGACAAGTGGCTTGTCAGCGCCGGCGCGCATAAGCCTCTTATCAGCAGCAGTGACTGGATAAGAGCCCAGAAGATCCTTGAGGGAAATTCCGGAGAGTATTTCAGGTATGCAAACCGGAATAAAACCAAATATAAGCCGATATCGCTGCTGACTGGAGTTATATTCTGTTCCTGCGGGGCACCTATGCGTCCCAAAAGATATACTACCGGAGGTGATTCCTTTTCATATATCTGTACCCAAAGGGAACGCAGTCGGAATAAGCTCTGTTCAATACATAACTGCATCGGAAAGGAGGCAGATGCAGCCATACGCGAACTTATCCTGACAGCTGACGCAGACGAGAATATCATATCACGGCATATTAAAAAACTTCGCAAAAGCGAAGGGCAGGTTCAGAGCTACCGTGAAGATCTCTCCAGAAACATCAGCAAAACGATATCGGACAAGCAAAAGCAGGCGAACAATCTCACGTTATCCCTTGCATCAGGAAATCTTGACGGAGCGGCGCTTGAATATGTAAACAAGTCGCTTAACGCTCTGCTGGAGGAAATTGAAGCGCTGAAGCATAAACTGATGAAATCAGCCGAGCTTGCAGCTGCCGACAACTCCAGCATAAACGAGATCAGTTCTGCAATGGAATACCTGTCAACACATTTTGAGAGTATTCCACTCCTCGACCGCAGGGAGCTTATCAAGAGAATAATTGATAAGGTCGTATGGGACGGCGAGCGGCTTGAGGTATTCCTTGCAACATCGACTAACAGTGGCACGGAAACGACCGACGAAGTTATCACCTTTACCGATAAGCCCGTGGATAAACCGCCGAACCCCAAGGAGACTGACGGCTACTATGAGTTCAGAAAATGCTCCGACCTTGTCGTAAGAGCGTTTGCAGATTCACAGGGGATAGGTCTGCGACAACTGGCGAAGATGTGCGGTGTTTCATATACCACAATAAAATACTGGACAAGTAAACGGAACAGTCCATCTCACGCTCAGTACGAATCGGTATTTATGGATTACTATCTGAATACATACCGGAATGATTCAGAATAGCACAGCAACCCTAACATATTAATCTCCGCTTGTCAGCGCATGGTCGATAAAGCATAGCTGCTTAGGACAATGCACTGGCAAGCGATTTTTTTGATCCAAATTGCCATATACAGTAAAATCCCCTTGTAGTCCGGCTACAAGGGGATAATAAAATTATAAGATGAATTATGTCAACCTGCCACAAAACCGCGCTGTTAAGCGCTTTTTAGGGTGGGCAACAAAATATCTTATGCCTTGAGTGCTTCCTCTACAAGTACTGCGCAAGCAACGGTAGCGCCAACCATGGGGTTGTTGCCCATACCGATAAGACCCATCATCTCAACGCAAATTCTGGTAACAACTCAAATATATCGCATGGTTAAGCCAAATGGACACGTCATTTCTGCAATTCATTGAACACGTTATTTTCATTTATATTATAATGCTTTCGATTGAATTTGTCAATGATAAAATATTATTTATGTCAATAAACACACATATTATAATTATACGAACCGTTTTCATTGTCATTTGCTGATGGCACAACACTTTACTATACTCCTGTTTTTCTAAGTATTACTCAATACACCATCATTCAATGTGTAAATAGAAAATCCAACATCTGGGTGGCTTCTATCCTTATTATTCTAGCGATTAGCCGAAACTAACTGCAAAATGTAAACCGAGCCGCTCATTTAACAACATCAATCTTTCTTAAATGGCTTGGTTATGCGGTTTGTTCCCAATGCAGATTCCCAAAATGGGAACGTGTATAGTTAGTTTAAACTTACTGCTTTATTATCTTCTGTGAGCGGCTCAACATCTGTTTCTCGCCACATTTACTAGATGTTTAATTACATCAACTATACTGACATTCCGATAATGTTTCCGAACATATTATTATAGGCTGACACTCTGTTTATGAGTATCAGCCTATTTTTTTAAATTTATTCTCTATCCGGTAAAGGACACCCCTCTTCAATGTCCCATACTCCGACCTCATACTCTCCCAGATTGTCAGTCTTGCGAATAAACATAGTCTTTGTGATTTCTGGATACTTGTCCATACGCAAAGCATATCTGATTGTATCAATCAATCCCGATTTATGTTTCTTAGCTCTGAAAAAATCTATAACGAAATATTCTTTACCATCAATATTTTTTGACCATATCTCGTCTATAAATTCTTTCCGACCATATCCAAGAATATCTTTAGGAACGATATCCACAGTTTGAAAAGTTTTTGCTCTGTGTTCATTCCACAACCCTTTTATGTAGATTTCACCATCTTCCCGGATTATCTTTACTACATCTGGTTCAGGATATTCAAGGTCTTTCAGAACACGTACCGTCCCACCGGGTATTCGGTTATGAGTTAATGACGGATATTCTGTAAAGAAATCACGATATATTCGTACATTATCGCCTGAATCAAGAACCTTGCCTATACACAAATCCTCGTATTCATCATCGCTACCGTTGAATCTGGTCACAATATCATAACCATTATACTGTTTGAGAAAGTCACTTAGTTCTAACGTCATGTCATGCATATCCCACATCTTGATTTGCTCCGGAGACAAATTCGCTCCGTAAATCTTTGTAAACCTTGGGTCATTCAACCTCTCTGCTATTTTGCTTTGAAACCTTTTAACCATTGGAATCGTCCTTTCTGTTGATATAATTACTTTGCATTTTTACGGATAAACTTGACTGTTATGACCATTGCAACGCATAGAACAGCGTTCAGCAAATCCATTCCGTTGATGGTGTAGTCATATCCTTTGCAAGCCAGAATTACCGTTCTGAATGTAATTCCGATATAAATAGCTACAATGTAGGGTAATATTCCGAACAAGGTATTTACTATATCGTTTATAACCAGATGAGAATTAGTCACCTCTTTTCTATCTGATTTCTGAGAATTGACCTTGCTAAAAGGTCTATTCCTTATTTTTGCAGTAGTCATTCTTTGTCCTTCCCGTATTTTTTATTTATCCATCGGACACTCTTTAAGAATATCCCACAAGCCCACTTCATACTCCCCTTGATTTTTCCCTTTACAAATATACAATGTTTTGGTAACATCTTTGTTTTTATACGCACCGAAAGCGTTACTTATTGCCTTGATAACACCTTTATCGTGCTTCTTGGCTCTGAACATATCTATCACATAATATGGTTTACCGTTTATTTCTTTAGACCATATCTCATCAACAAATTCTCTTCTGCCATACCCCAATATATCCTTCGGAACGATATCAAGTGAATGATAGGTTTCAGCCCTATACTTGTTCAAGATACCTTTGATAGAAATTTCTCCATCTGTGCGGAGTATCTTAACAATATCTGTTTCGGGATATTCTAACCCAAGTAAACAGCAATCATTAAAAAACTCCCAATCATAAGTTAATGATGGATATGTAGTGAAGAAATCCCGATTTAACCAAACGCTATTTGTGCGCTGTTCAACGTCCCCTATGCACAAATCTTCACGTTTGCAATCGTTCAGGCTCACGACTACATCATATCCGTTGTACCTGCTTAGGAATGTGTATAACTCCTTTGCCAACCTGCATTGATTTTGATGTTCCTTTAAAAGCATATCTAACTTTGACATTGAAACTCTCCTTACTATATTTCAGCGTGTATGGACTGCACCACACAGCCCATATTCACGCTTGTAACCTGTTTTCAGCCACGCATTACAGCAAAGCTATTGATTATGCTCTTGGTTTCGGGCATTGCGCTGAACTGGGTTATAACCGAGAGAATAGCCTGTGTCTTGAAATAGCTTGCTACATCGTCAGAAAGGTCAACAAAGCTCTCTGTTTCATCTTCATATTCATCATTTGTGTATGAAGTGACTGTATTGATTTTGAAATGTGTCGAACCGTCATAGACGAATGCAACGATCATCTCACAGATGGAATAATCTACATTCTCACGGTTTCTGTCTCTGTCATAGTCCTTCAGAGCTTCAGGAGCTACTTCTCTGAGGACTTCAATACCCTCATCAGTCAGAGGTATCTTAATCTCAAAATAGGAATCGTTGTCAAAAGGATTCATTGTTAAACCTCCATGTAATTAACTTGACAAAACGTTTTTTTGGTGGTATCATTAAGGTGTATTAAATTCTTTAGACAATATTATTTTCAGAGAATCAAATTCTTTTGGCAATACACAATTCCCTAAAAATGATATTGTCTAACGAATTGATAATACACACATCAGGTCATCTGATAGTCAGTCTTTCAAAGGTTGACTGCTTGGAGAACAGGTTGAAGATATCAGGGCGATTTTCCTGGAGAGCCTTGCTGTCAACTCTGTTGCTTGTGATGGTCGAAAGGCTGCACTTGTACTCACCAACTCCCATCTTGTCAAGGTTCTGTGACTTCATCTCTGCCTTGACTACGTTTTCAAGCTCTGTTATTCTGGCTTCTGCCTCTTCCTTGAGGAGCTTGTACTCTTTCAGTTCCTTGATTACCGAGTGAAGATCATTCTTGCTCATTGTGGTGTCCTCCTGTTGTGGTTTTGGGATTTGGTCTTGCTTGACCTTGTAGCTATATTATATCACTATCTCTAGAGATTTTCAATTCGCAGATGTCACAATCTTTAGGGATATTTATTGTGCATTTTGTCACTTGAATTAGAGATATTCTTTTGATAAAATAGAAATAAAGGAGAATTAAAATGCCGATAATTTATAATAAACTTTTAGATCGTATGAAAGAAAAAGGATTAACTTCATATACAATTAAAAAAAACAATATAATTGGTCAAGCTACTCTAAAAAAAATAAAAGATGGTGGCGATATTGATACAAGGAGCATTGCAAAATTATGTGATGCTCTAGACTGCCAACCCGGTGATATTCTTGAATACGTTCCAGACGAACAAGATGAAAATAACGATTAAAGGAGATTTTTTGATGGCTATTTATCGAGATGAGCAAGGAAATATTATCAGCAGAAAAAGTCCTGTGTCTGGAAGTGGGAAAAGGACAGAAGCACAAAAAAGAGCCGATAAAAAATATAAATCTGCAAATTACAAATCTATTATGAGTAATACAAAAATACAAGATGTAGCCATTTATGAACAGTATGCCCTTCAGCACAATCTATCTATGTCAAAGCTCATAACCAGTTGCATCAACTATTGTATAAATAATAATATAGACATTTCCGGTGGCGTTAAATTAGATTCCCCCGATACCAACTCACCAGACGAAACAGATTAAAGAGGTCAACATGAAGATATACACCATAATAGCCGGAGTCAACGGCGTTGGAAAAAGTAGCTTTACAGGCGTTCTCATAGGCGAATCAACTGACTTAGGCGTTATTATCGACACAGACAAGATAACCGCTGAACTTGGTGGAGATAAGCTAAAAGGCGGTAAATCTGCTATTGAAAAAATCAATTCAAGTATAGAAAAAGGTATCAATTTCACACAGGAAACTACCCTGTCAGGCGCAAAGACACTCAGAACGATTAAACAGGCAAGAGAGCATGACTATTACATCAGACTGTATTATATAGGTGTAAATTCTGCACAGGAAAGCATAAAACGTATATCCAACAGAGTTGAAAAAGGTGGGCATGATATTCCTACTGAAGATGTTCTCAGACGATACAATAAACGTTTTGATGATCTGATTGCAGTATTACCCTATTGCAATGAAGTCAAACTCTATGACAATGAGAATGGCTTTGTTGAAAAGGCTGAATACAAGAATGGTATGCTTATAATCAAGGGTAATAATATTCCTGATTGGTTAAAAGAATTACAAAATAAACTTGAAAAATAGCAATTTCAGACTTGTTGTTTATCTCTCAGGGTTTTACCCCCCCACTAATAAAAAGAGTTCTTTTCTATTAGTGTCAGAAAATCCCCCTAATATTGATAAACACAAGAAAAATAAGAAAAAACAGACTTGTTGAGCATTCAAGCCAAAGACCCGGATGGGTTTTGGTGGGGGTAATAATAAAAATTCTTCTCTATTACCATCGACAAAACCCCTTGATAGATAGGTATGAATATATTATACAGAATTTTCTCTACATTTTTTCAAAAAGTACTTGACAAATATAATAATGAAGAGTATAATATAGTAAAGAGAAGAAATTCTCTTCAAATGTTTGACGCTGTACGATATGCGTCTAATAAGTGGTCGTACGCAAATGTTTGTCGTTCCCAGACATACGACTAATAAAAGGTCTGGCTCAAATTGTTCAAAATCCTATCTCTCCGAGGTGGGATTTTGTTTTAAAAAATAGGAGTAGATATATGGATTTAGGACATTTTTATTTTTTAACAGATCAGTACTATATAGACTTTCCTGACAACTATTTAATGAAAAATCATGAAGTTATAAATGGGGTTAATCATGATAGACCATGTTTTTATGCTATGTCCGATTCAATATCTGGAATATACTGGCTGATTCCTTTTTCTTCTCAAATAGGAAAATTTAAAAATATTTATAATATAAAAGTTGCCAAGTACGGTAATTGCGACACAATAGATTTTGCATATGTGCTTGGACACGAAAAAGCCTTTCTCATCCAAAATATGTGTCCAGTAACATCGAAATATATAAAGAATGAATATTTAAGTAATTCTACTCCGGTTAGTATTAGTTATAATGATTCTAAAAGAATTATTTCAAAAGCTAAAAAAAGTGTTGGCACTACAAAAGGAAGGAATTAAACTGATTTTTCCAGATGTATTAAGTATTGAAAATAAATTGGTAATAGAAAAGCAGAACTTTCAAATTACTTAATTTACTACAAAACAATTCAAAAAGAGGCTGTAGTTTCAATACAGCCTTTTTTCTCTCCTACGCCAATACCAATATAATCATTTTGTCAAATAGTACCAAAATCATTGACAAACAGACCAAATTGTGATAGAATAACAGTAGCAGTTAAAACGAACGTTTATTTTACTACTGGAGAAATATAATGATTTACGGATATTGCAGAATCTCAACTCTTAAGCAAAGCCTTGAAAGACAGGTCAGGAACATTCAGCACTATTGCCCCGATGCCGTGATAGTTCAGGAAATATACACAGGCACAAAACAGAATCGTCCTGAATGGGATAGGCTCTGTAAGAAGATAACTAAGGGAGATACCATTGTCTTTGATAGTGTATCACGTTTCAGCAGGAATGCAGCAGAGGGATTCAAACTCTACAAGGAATTATATAATAATGGTATCAGCCTTGTATTTCTGAAAGAACCTCATATTAATACTGATACCTACAAACAGACACTTGACACACAAGTACAGTTAGCAATAAACAGTGGTGATTCTGCTACTGATAAGCTCATTCAATCTATCGGGAACGCTCTTAATGAATACATGATGTCACTTGCACAAAGGCAGATACAGTTAGCCTTTGAGCAGTCACAGAAAGAGGTTGACGATCTGCACACAAGAACAAGCGAGGGAATGAAAGCTAGTGGAGCAGGTGAAAAAATCAGCAAGTCACGCACCGGAAACACCTACTCAACATCCAAATCCAGGCAGGCTAAGTTAAAGATACTGGAGCATAGTATAAGTTTCAAAGGCTCTCTTGGAGATAAGGACTTACAATCCCTGACCGGAATATCCAGAAACAGTTTCTATAAATATAAGGCTGAAATCAAGGACGAATTAGCAACACTTACTTATGATGAACTGATGGAGAAGCTTAAAGGTGACATTGCCAGAGATAGAAAAGTCAGATGAAATATTATTACAAAGGGTGTCGTGAAATGCGACAGGTTCTTTATTTCATACGGTGTACAACTCTAACAGGTGTATGTAATGGACATAAATATCAAAGGGGTACGGCGTTTTACCGACCCCTTTCAGTATTATACTATTTAATAGATTAAGGAACAGACTGGACGCCCCTATTACGGGATATGTTTACATTTGCAGACCATAGGTTATAGGGAGATATACCCCTAGTTGTTGTTCTCCACTCACACACCGATTTTTCAGCACCGAAGATAGTCATAACGAATCATAAAAACTCGGTACTTTTCTAGTGCTGAGTTTTTTATTTTCAATTGAATTTAAGACGTGATTATGCTATAATATACTTGTATAAGCATATTTGCTATTATGCAAGAAAACACAATTTACTTGTGGTAGTATATTTTTATACTCACACAACTATGCTATTTATACTTACACAACCATTACATTATATACTTATACAACTGTGTCTTATATTTGAACAATCATAACGCATACTTGTGTAACTATCACAAATCTAGGAGTGGATCATTATGGGAAAATCTCAGACAAAGGCAAAGAATAAATATAATGCTAAGGCTTATGACAGGATATCTGTTACAGTCAAAAAAGGCGTAAAAGAAGAATGGAAGTCCGAAGCCGAAAAGAGGGGATTAAGTCTCAATGCCTTTATTGACAAAGCCATAAATCAGATGATGGCTGTTGTTGATAATAATAACACTATTGAAAACACCCTTGCTCTTGATAATGATACAGAGTTACCAAGTCCTACAGAGCAGAATATTCAAGAAGTTTCGGAAACAGATATTCTTAATAATGCACTTATAAAAATAGCAGAAAGTTGTCAGAAATTGTTATCTGCTCATCTTGACCTAATCAATTTATTCCCATATGATGAAAGCAATGAGGAGGAAGAAGATGATGATAATGGTGTAATAAAATCGCCATACAGGCAGACAATAAAAGGGTATATGCTTTACATTATAAGGCAAGAGGTTTACAGTATTTTGAACTGTATCAATAATAGTGATATGAAAAATAGTGTTAGAAAGAGGTTGAATGATATTAACGATGATATAAGCGACTTTAAAGATCACATTTTAACAAATGATTTGGTGGAATATTTAGAAGAATTCAATGAAATGATGGGAATATCAAACAGATAGTTGCGCAAGTATAGTGCATTCTCTTGATGATAATGTATCTCAACTACCATAATGTCACTAGAGGTTTGTGTTTAACGACATTGCAAAGGGGTCACTGCTTTAATGACCCCCATAATTTATAAAACCAGATAGCATTTTGCTATTGAGTTATAAAAATATGATGTCTATGAGGTCGTGAAACGTTACCCCATAGCTAATTACATAATTCAATGACGTTTTGTCGTTGAGTTGTAAAAAGGTGCTGTCGATGAGGGGGCAAATCACCTACCCATCATAATCCCAAATCAGGACTGAGCCCTTGTTTTAGGGAGTCATTTCAAATCATCCTTTTTGGATGGTATAGAATCGCCTGTACGGATAACATTTTTGTGATCCGTCCATACAAAACAGGTGATTACAACTCACCTGCTCAAGAATGACCGTAGCCGACAGCATCGGTTTCTAAAAATCAAGAAAGTGGGGACAACATAGATTTTTCACAAATCCGTGATACCAATATCTAAATCTCACCTTGCGTTTTTTGCTCAAATTTATTGATTAAAACAAGAAAATCAGAAGCATACCTGTATTGGGTATATAGTTATACTCCTGTGAGCGGTACAGTTGTAATTTTCTTATTCATTTATTAGAAAATCCACTAAAAAAACGATTTATATTATGCCGCTCATATCGCATTAGAATCAAAGTTATTGCTTTCAATCAGAAAATGATTATTTTCAGAAATATTTTGAAATGCTTATTTATTCCTTGATTTACCTCTTGACAAAATGGCGAAAAAGTGATATTATATATACAGAGGGATTTTTGAGATAATTTTCCTTTAGAGTATAAATCAAGTCTCTATTTGCTTTCAGGAGGTGAAACCTGTGTAGAATTGATTTCAGCATTATTAACCATACTATTATAATATAAGGAGATGATTCTATAAGCAATCAAATAACCTGTATGTTCTTTGATAAGAGATATACAGAGAAACCTAAAGATGATGTTGGATTTATTGTAAATTCATTATCTGAATGCAACATCGAATTAAAAGAATTGGCTGACAAGGTATCTGTTGGTTGTTCATTTATCCCGGCACTGCTCCGAGGCGGTAAAAGTAACGATAATTTTGTATCACAGGAATTGTGGGCTTTGGACTTTGACCATAACTCTACTATTGATGATATTTTAAACAGATGTAAGAACAAAGGATTAGAGCCTGTATTCGGTTATACTTCATTCAGCCACACACCGGATAATCAAAGATTCAGGCTTGTATTTCATTCAAACAGACTGATAACCGATATTGACGAACGTAACAAGATACAACGATCCATAATGAACATCTTTCCAGAATGTGACCCTTCTTGTTATAGTGCCTCTCATTTCTTCTATGGTGGTAAACAACAGATACTATATGATGAAAACAAACTATTTGACCCAGATGAAATAATTCAGAAATATTATAAACCACCTCAATCACCAACCAAGAGCCAATATTCAGAAAAGAGTAAAAATCAAACGAGATCATTTAAAAAGGATTCATTAAATCACAAAGCTAAAATTGAAGCTATTTCAAATCTTGATGTTAAAGCTATGAGAAAGCTATTAGGATTTGATAATAATAATGATTTCAGACTTGTTGAGCATTCAAGCCAAAGACCTGTAGGGGTTTTGGTGGGGGGTAATAATAAGAGTTCTTCTCTATTACCCCCCACTAAATCCCCCGATACTCACTTTTTCAGGTCTAAACAAGAGCTAAAAGACTATATCTATCAAATTGACCTATATGATTATCTTGGAGTCCGTCAAAAGAAATTCAGGTGTATTTTACCGGAACATAATGATGCTAAACCATCTGCTAATGTATTTGAATCTAAAAATGGCACTTTACTGTACAAGTGTTTCGGATGTGACAAAACAAGAACAATCGTAGGAATAACAGAGCATTTGTCAGGTTGTAAAAGGCATGAAGCCATCAATTTTATCAAAGCAGTTTATGGTCTGGAGTATGAAGAATCCGATTGGGTCAAAGAGCAAAAAGATTTACTGATAGACTCTGTAAATTATCTGGATTCAGAAGAATTTGAAACGTCATTCAATAATCTGCCAAAAGTCTTAGGATACAGAAAGCCACATCTTCAAAAGATTATGATACATTGCGTTGATTATATAAACGAGGACTGCCAGATTGACGGAAAACCCGTTTTTTATCAGAGCTATAACAAACTTATTAAAGTATGTGGCGTAAGAGACAGTACTAAATTATCTCAGTCATTACATCTATTTGCATTGCTTGGAATGATGGAGATACTTCCGGAAAGCAAGATTCCAACTGACAAGTTAAATAAGGCTAAAAGCATTTCAGCAACATACGGATTTGAAAAAATCACAAACTTTTATCAATTTGAAGAATATGGAATAAACACGCTGACTGAATGCGATGAGAGAGCAAAGCAACTAAGAGACAATCATTTCAAAATATCAGCCTGTACACGAGAAATGCTATTAAGGACATATGATAAAAAGCTTGCTGATGAAATATATCCCCAGTATACTTATAATAACAATCAAGGTACATCGGAAAAATCCGATAAACACACCTTGGATATTGCAAGAGTTATAGAATACTGCATAGACAACAAAGGGTATGCTACTGAAAAAGACGTGATACAACTCCTTGCCAAAGACTATAACTGTGAATCCACCAAACGCCAACTTGCAATAAGTATGCAAGAAATATTAAATACATACTCTCTACAAAGAGTTCGACTGAACAAAGAATTAAAAGAGAAACTGAGTTTTGAATCAAACGGATATCCTTTTGTCATACTCAGAAAAGAAGAAAACGAGGTAAACACATGATAAAAGACAGAGTAAAGAATTTCCTGAAAATAACCGGAATGTCTAAGGCGATATTCTGTAAGAATGTTGGAATCGTTCCAATGACATTACACAATTATTTCAATGATAAGGGTCAAATCAAACCTGAAAACGAGCAAAGAATGAACGAGTTTATTGACAACTATAAGAAGTTGGTGCAGTCAGTATGACCTATCCCCTTCCCCGACCTCCTTAAACCTTGCAAAGGGTTTACAATAAAATGAAAATTCTATCCGAAAATTCATTAAAACAGTTGGCTTAACAGAGCCATTTGCTGAGGCATTAACTAAATGTCTTTGGATAAAAACAAAGAAAATGGCTGTTGTAATCAACAACAGCCTGATATCAGAATTTATTAAAACATCTCTTGCACTCATACTGACTAAGATACTTGGGAGAATATACTGCATACATTACGACACGCTGAACCGGGGTAACTTTGCATATATCTGCTGACCCACATTTCGGACATTTTACTATCGGGGGTAAGTTGCCGGAATGCTGGTTTTCAAGTTCTATGCGCCCATCATCCGAGGTCTGGATGTTACCGCATGATTCACATTTTACAGATTCACCGGGATTAAGTACAGCGTAGTTGTCGGTTATCTCTGAGAATTTATCAAGAGGTACTCTTGTGACGGAGAATTTACTGCAACTGCACCTTAACGATACATGAGGCTGTACACCGCCATTCTTGGCTCTTTCAACTGATATATAATCTATCATCTGAAACATTGTGTACACCTCCCATATCTGTATATTTTCTACTATTATTATATCACATCATTAGTATGAAGTCAAGAGGTTAGAAAGGTAAAATATGAGAGAATTATTTATAAGGCTTATAGCTAGTTTGAACAGGGCAACTAGCAGAGCCAATATTCAAAAAGATGTAGCACAACTTGAACGTACTCCATTTATAATAAGACTGCAAGGTCAACTTGACAAATCCAGGACTGCTGCGAGGTTACGCCGTGATTTACAGCAGGCAGGCAAAAACCAGACCATCAGCGTTGATGCAAAGGTGAGCCGCTCATCCCTTGAAAGGTCGTTAGACGAAGCCAGACAGCAGATACATACTGAACCTATCGAGATACCCGTTACCGCTGACAGCGCCGCTCTCCAGAATGCAGGTCAGGCTCAAAGGGATATTATCAATTCCGGTAGCGGTCTGAGAAACGTTATTCAGAATTATGTCAACTGGAACAGAGTGCTTGACCTTGTTGTACAGGCAATGAAAAAGGCTGTATCCACATCGTCCGAGCTTGCAAAGGCACAGACTGAATTGCAGATAGTGACAGGTAAATCCAACTCCGAAATGCAAAGCCTTATGAGCGGCTACAATGCCCTTGCACAAGACCTGTCAGTAACCACAACGGATATCACATCAGCAGCGGACGAATGGCTGAGGACTGGTAAAAGCATTTCCGACACAGAGAAGCTCATAACCGACAGCACCATACTTGCAAAGATAGGTCAGTTGGACACGGCTGAAGCTACAAAGTACCTCACAAGCATGATGAAAGGCTTTAAGGTCGAAACTGATGATGTCATCGGGATAGTTGACAGGCTCAATGCTGTTGATATGGCGGCGGCAGTAACGAGCGGCGGTCTTGCGGAAGCAATGAGCAAATGCGCTAATTCCGCTGAAATAGCCAATATTTCAATGGATTCCCTTGTTGGCTACATAGCGGCTGTAAAGGAAGTTACACAGGATTCAGACAGCGTTGTTGGAAATGCTTTCAAATCCATGTTTTCAAGAATGGGTAACGTCAAGCTTGGAAAATTCATTGATGAAAACGGCGAGGATATCAGCGGTGAGATAAACAACGTTGAAAAACTGCTGTCCCATTTTGGAATCTCATTAAGGACTAGTGCAACGGATTTCCGTGATTTTGAAGATGTGATTTACGATGTCGGAATGGCATGGGATAAGTTCTCATCTGTCGAGAAAAACACCATTGCAAGCACTTTCGGAGGTACATACCAGAGAGAAAAAGTCACAGCGTTGTTTGAGAATTTTGACAGAGCGTTAGAGTTGACCGAGGTTTCAGCCAATTCGGCAGGAACGGCAATAAAGAAATACGCCGTATATCAGGACGGTCTTGAAGCGTCAGTAAACAGGCTGACATCTGCTTTTGAGTCCTTAGCGTACAACACAGTAAGTCAGGAGTTCTTAAAAGGTCTTGCTGACGGTGCAGCCGGAATAGTCGAGTTTGTGGACAAAACAAAGCTAATACAGACTTCTCTCACGGCACTAACATTCACAGGTGCTGTCAAGGGACTTCTGCTGTTGGGTACTCGTCTTGTGGCGGTCAAGGCTAATCTGAATGACGTTACAACAGCAATGGGGCTTGCAATACGTTCCGAGCAACTTAACGCTGCTGAAAACAATCTGCTTGCACAGTCATTCTCCAGACTTACAACGGCACAGCAAAACCTTGTGCTGAGCAACAAGAAATTAAGCACCGAACAGAGAATAGCTATCCTCACATCGACTGGACTTACAAGAGCAGAGGCTGAAGCACGTTTACAGACAATAGGTCTGATGACGGCTGAAAACACGGCAGCCAAAGCAACATTCAATCTCCGTGGTGCATGGGAAGCGTTAAAGGTTTCCATTGCATCAAACCCAGTCGGGCTTATCGTTACGGCTCTTACTTCTGCTACGATGATAATTTCAGCCTGCACCGAGAAACAGAATGAATACAACCAGAAGATACAGGAAACCGCTGAACAGGCAAAGCAGGAAATGTCGGAGATATCCGATCTCTATTCTCAATACCGTGACCTTTCTAAAGAAGTTGAAACAGACAGCGATAAAAAGACAGACCTGATAAAGGTCACGGACGATCTTCTTGAAAAGCTAGGATATGAGAAAAATGCTATTGATGACCTAATTGAAAAGTATGGGAATCTTGACGATGCTATAAACGCCATCACTCTTGGAGGTCTGGAAGAGGCTGAAGGCAGTCTGAAACAGGCGTATGGTCTTGCTGAGTCCTCTCTTGCACCGGGGCTAAATCCCTTTGAGGATATATTCTCAACAAATGAAAATCAGAAAAGATATGAGTTTAATTTTCAGGGAGCTTATAAATCAGAAATCGAATCAATGCTGAAAAAGAGCGGTTTACTTGACGATAATTCAAGATTTGGCTTGAACATGGGTAAAATCAGACTTAACGGCAATGTTGACAGCATTGATGATATGGTCAAGAATTATCAGGATTTATCTGATATGATAATTCTGCTGAATAAGAGTTTCTCATCTGACGAACTGGCTGATGATGGAATTTATCAGGCGTTAGTATCTGAACAGACGATATTAAAAAATAAAGTAGACGCTTATAATAGCGCAATTTCAGACCTCAACGATAATATAGCTCAACAGCAGATACTTACATCGTTAATGGGCAAGGAATTACCGTCCACGCAAGAGGAGTTTGATAAATTCAAGGATTCATTGCTTGAAAGTGCTGAGTCTAGCGGGGAATGGAGTAATAAGTTTGTTGGCGGTACTGATTCGGCAAAAGAAGCTATAATTTCTGCTCTTAAAAAGAAACCGGAGTTTATTGAATTCTTTAAAAACGAGATACCAGATGCAACAGATGATGCTGACGATGGCTTGACAAGAGTTGCTGAAACGATTTCCAACCTTAGTAAAAAGCTTGATGATTTCATGGATTCAGCAGATGTATTCAGTACGGCACTTGAAAAGATAATCACCAAGACCGGACTGACATTTGAGGAACTAAATAAACTACTAGCGTTAGACCCTGAACTATTTTACAGCGTTTCCAAGAACGAGGACGGCACATATACCGTCAACAAGAATGATGTGGAATCATCTGCAAATAAATACGGAGAAAGTCACAATCCATACAAGGAAGCATACGAAAATAGTCAGCAGGAAGTAACTGATCTTGAAAATCAACTGACAGACCTTGAAGCCATGAACAATGACCCCAGAATATCCAATAGTGGCTTGACACAGCAGATAAATGATGTAAAATCCCAACTGAAGGCAGCACAACAGGAATTTGATGGTTATAAACTCCTGTATGACGGATATAACGAAACCATTCAGAAAAGCATTGACACAAGCTACCTCAAGAATATCGACACGTCTTTCAGCACTATTACGACTGAGGTCAAGGATAATGTCGGCGATTACAACACAGGGATAAAGAATTTACAGAAAGCTATTGACTCCATTGCCAATGGCAAGGCTCTTGATTATGACAGCGTTACAGAATTGATAAAGAGTTTCCCGGAACTTAACGATAAGGTCAGAGAGGGTGCTGACGGATTCTATATTGAATCCGATGCGCTGAACTATATGCTTGACACCTCCTACAAAGCCAGAAACGAGTTTATTGAAAACGAGAAGACCAAGACATCTAATGCAATTGAACAGGCTCAACAGCGTATCCATGTATGGCAGATTGAGCTTAACATACTTGAAAAGTGCGGAGAGCTTGAAAGCAGCAGAGCCAAGGAACTGACTAAGCTAATCGACAGTGCCAACAAAAGCATTGAAGATAACAAGTCAATCTCTGAATGGCTTGATTCTCTGACTGGAAAGGTTTATACAAGTACTGCCAAGACCAGTACAGATAAATCAGTATCCACGGAATTACAGAATGAAATTGATTATTACAACACGATCATTCAGGCAGTCGAAGCTCTCTCAGATAAGAAAATCAAGGCTCTTAATGACGAAAAGGACGCTCTTAAAGATAAGAATGATGAGCAACAGAGAGAACTTGACCTGATCGAAGCTCAGAATAATCTTGACAAGGCAAAGAAACAAAAAGTTTTTGTTTATAAAGAGGGCGAGGGTCTTGTACAGGTTCAAGACGAAAAGGCTGTTAAGGACGCTCAAAAGGAACTTGATGATGTTCAGACCAACATTAAAGAGGCTGACATTGACAAACAAATTGAGGCTTTGAATACTTACAAGGATTCTTTTTCTGACATGGATGGCAACGCTAAAGACCAACTGGCTATTGAGCAAGCTAAAAAGGCACTTAGTGTTGATGAGAATGGGCTTTTGAGCCTTGACGGAAAAACCGCAAGTGAAATACAAAATGGTCTTGCTGAAGCAATTTACAACAAGGACGTATATGACAACAAGGACAACAGCAAGTATGTCACCGTCACATTTGATGATTTTCTGAAGTCACTTGGTGCTAACGTAAATGCAGATGGGTTTTCCAAAATAATTAATTCCATGTATGAAACACGCCCTGTACCCCTTGCAGACAAAGTCGGAAATTCGACTGAAAACGTTACAAACAATTCATCAATCAGCAATGTTTCTAATAAGAGATGTAACATTTATCTGAATCCGACAATTGAAATAAACAATCCGACTAACCCGGAAGAAGTTACCGGAGCAATAAAGACATATTTGAACAAAACGCTGCGTACAGCAATTAACAGTATAAAATAAGAAAGGAGAAAAAGCTACAATGGTATTAACAGATGTGACTTTTAAAGTAGAAAGGTGGGTCGAGGTATTGTCAGCAAGGCAATATGTATTTATGTGTTCATTGCCGTAGACTGACGTAAAATCCGTGTATCGTTAATTACACGGTCACTCACAGAGTAAACCGCTCATATTCCGGGTGGTTTACTCATGGTGGGTGTTTAGCAATTACATTTTATGAACTTAAAAACAAAAGAAAAGCTTCCACAATGGTTTTTGGAGGAAACGCAAAAGGAGCTTATATTATCGAATGATATTGACAGCCTGTTAAGTGTAAGGCTGTTGGAGCAAATAAAACCAGAATGGAGATTAAAGTATTTTTACGACTTTGAAAATGGAATTTACAAATTAGAAAACAGCAGACCTACAAAAGATGTAATAGGTGTGGATATTGCCCTTGACAAGGATTTCAAGACATTTGACAATCACGTTACAAGCGATAACAGCAATGGAATCAATCCGAATTCAATCAACCTCAATAATGTGTATGGGATAGGTTCTCATAATTATTTCAAGAAATATTGTGGGTCAACAGCATTGCTTATTTACAGCCTGTTTGATATACCGTTACCGCCTACCGACATGGGAAAGGCATTACTGCTGACGATCGACAGCACATACTATAGCTACTACAATCCCATAGCAAAGAAACGTCCGGAATGGTTGGAGATACACAGACATTGGCTTTGTGATATTCTTGAACTTCCTGAACTGTATGAGCTTGAATGCGCTCACAAAATGGATGATTTCAGGCGTTTCGGGTTTATCAACGACGCCAAGATACAGATATTTGACGATTTGCTTGACGGATACTATCAGATGTTATATCCGTTAGATTACAAATATGAGGTTGAAAAGGCTCTTGATGTGTGTCTTGACGTTCCGTCTGACAGTTTCAGACTGCTAAAGGGTGTCAGTGCTGAATCGTGTTATCTGAATGGTCTGCATAAGAGTGATTTGAAAGAGAAATACAAAATTGTGTCGTTTGCTATGACCGGGAAGAATCATTGTAATTTTTCGGTTGTGGAGAAATAAATTATTGACAAGTTCTTTGAAATTTAGACTTTACACCAACTAAAAACCATGTTATAATAGACATAGGCGAAAACCTAATCTATTGTAAAGGTGGTGAAAAGGTGGTGAATGAAGAAATGGCAGTGTTTAAAGGTTATCTCCGAAGCCTAATGCGTCAATTAAAGTTGCTGAAAAAAGCAATAGACGAAAAAAACATTGAAGAAGCCGAAAAGCTAATCAATGAATTAATCGAAGACACACAAAACAACATAGAAGATTAACCAACTAGCGCAAATCTCCAAAGGTGTAAAGTCTAAATCAAAGGCTTTACACCTTTTTATTAGATTAGGAGAACAAAATGAAAACCAAAAAGAAACAAGTAACTCAAAATAAACCACTCACAAAATGCCAATGGTGTGGTAAAGAAAAGAAGCAAAATCAATTCTTCAAAATAAGTCTGGTCAGAGGTGCTGATATCTGTACTGACTGCATTAACGCCAAGTACACAGACCTTTGCTCAAAGACTGATAAAGCTAAAGCAATACTAGCCTGCTGTCATTACCTTGATACAGCGTTTAATTACGATATCTGCAAAGGTCTTGCTATCGGTGAGGGTATAGGAATATATTTAAGGCAACTCAACCTAAGACAGAACCAAGACCCGGAAAACTTTGAGCAAGGTCTGACAGACGGTTTTGACTTCATTGCTGAACATCAGGAGCAAACCAACAAGAAAGCAAAAACCGAGCTTATGGAAATAATGAATAAACTGGAGATGATAAAGAATGAAATCTGATAATCTTGACGATTTATTCAGGTACATAGAAAAACAGACAAAGGACGTTATGAAAAAGGAAGTTGCAGACAAGGCTAAACAGGCTATGTCCGAGGCTGTTCAATCAAGCGTGTATGATGTCTATGACCCTAAATACTACACCAGACGAGGTAAAAACGGAGGGTTGTCCGACATGGACAACTATGATGTGTATGAAATCCCCAACGGTATTGAGGTAGTAAATAATACACCGCCTGACAATGACTCATCGGTTGATTTAGATGATATTATCTGCAACGGTCTGGGTCAACAGCCATTTCCAAGAGATTTCTACAAGGAAACTGTTGACATATTAAATAAGTCAGGCGATTTACGAGCGGCACTTAAAGAGGGTTTAAAGGCTAGAGGAATTGATGTAGATTGATTATTTATTCATCTTTATTCTATTCGGGTGAAACTCTTTGAGAATGTCACAATCAATTACATCCTGCCTGATATCAGATACCAGCAGATTTAAATAATTCTGCGTAATTGCCAGACTTGAATGACCCAAAACTTTTTGAAGAGTAACAGGGTTCATTCCGGCAAGCACCGACTTTTTAGCATATGTATGACGGAATCGGTGGAGACCAGTTGTTTCAACGCCTCTGCTTTTGTTGTACACATAAATGGTATGATAAAGCGTTGATTTGGTTAGCTTTGCACCATACACGTTACAAAACAAGTAATCATCAGGCTTACCATCACGATACCGGAGATACTCTATAAGTATCCTTTGAATGCTGTTGTTCATAGGAATTACAAGAGGTTTCCGGTTTTTCGTTACATTTATTCTGATTGTTCCCGCATCAAAATCAACATCTTTGATAAGAATATTGGATATGCTGTTTTGCCGTACACCTGTTGACAGAAAAAAATTAACCATCACCCAAGCCTTGTATTCTGAAAACGAGCAAGTATGCACATTTGGTTTCTTTAAAAGCAGCATCAATTCTTGGTCAGAATACGGCTCAACGGGAGGTTTTGAGCATTTGGGAACTGATATTTTAAAATCTTTCAGCCAACCTTGTTTCATAAAGAAATACATTAGCGTCCGGAGGTCTCTGCAATAGGTGTATAAGGTCATATCTGACAGACCGGTTTCACGATTTGCAAGTATATATTCAGACATGGTGTTTTCATTTAAGTCCGAAATGAGCCTATCAGGCGAAATAAAATGATTCATATGTGTGAAAGAATCATTCCAATGCTTTATTGTACCCTCTCTGAGATTTCTTATCATACAATCCTTGATGTACTCTTTTTGACCATCTGAAAATGTAAGAACTTCATCAAGATTTTTCATCGTTAATTTCTGCATATGATGCCTGCCTTTCCGACTTTTCAGCAAAAATAAAATTGCACACGTCATCACGGTTTCCCGAAAATAACGTGTGCAATTCGTTTTATACAGTTTTACTTTACAGCAACTCTGAAAAAGCCGTCATCTGGCTTTAAATCAAGCCTTGAGTGCTTCCTCTACAAGTACTGCGCAAGCAACGGTAGCGCCAACCATGGGGTTGTTGCCCATACCGATAAGACCCATCATCTCAACGTGTGCAGGAACGGAGGAAGAACCAGCGAACTGCGCGTCGGAATGCATACGTCCCATTGTATCGGTCATGCCGTAGGAAGCAGGACCAGCAGCCATATTATCAGGGTGCAGGGTACGGCCTGTACCACCGCCGGAAGCTACGGAGAAGTACTTCTTGCCCTTCTCTACGCACTCCTTCTTGTAGGTACCTGCAACGGGGTGCTGGAATCTGGTCGGGTTGGTGGAGTTGCCAGTGATGGAAACGTCAACGCCTTCCTTCCACATGATTGCTACGCCCTCGGTAACGTCGTTTGCGCCGTAGCAGTTAACCTTAGCGCGCAGACCAGTGGAGTATGCCTTGCGGAATACTTCCTTAACCTCGCCGGTGTAGTAATCCATCTCGGTCTCAACATATGTAAAGCCGTTGATTCTGGAGATGATCTGTGCAGCGTCCTTGCCAAGACCGTTAAGAATAACTCTCAGAGGCTTTGTTCTAACCTTGTTAGCCTTCTCAGCGATACCGATAGCACCCTCAGCAGCAGCGAATGATTCGTGGCCTGCGAGGAATGCGAAGCACTCTGTGTCCTCTTCAAGAAGCATCTTGCCGAGGTTACCGTGACCAAGACCAACCTTTCTCTGGTCAGCTACAGAACCAGGGATACAGAAAGCCTGAAGTCCCTCGCCGATAGCAGCAGCAGCGTCAGCAGCTCTTGTGCAGCCCTTCTTGATAGCGATAGCGCAGCCTACTGTGTAAGCCCACTTAGCGTTCTCAAAGCAGATAGGCTGAATGCCCTCAACGAGCTTATAAATGTCAAGACCCTTAGCCTTGCATACGTCAGCACACTCTTCGATAGTGTTGATACCGTACTGATTGATAACAGCAAGGATCTGCTTTTCTCTTCTCTCATATGATTCAAATAAAGCCATTGTAACAAATCCTCCTTATTCTTTTCTTGGGTCAACGATGAACATTGCATTAGGAATCTTCTTCATTTCTGTGATACCGCCAAGGTACTTTTCAAGCTTTTCAATTTCGAGTTCAAGGCCAACTACTTCTTTCTTTGGAAGAAGGTCAAATGTTCCGTCTTCTCTCATAGCCTTAAGCTGTGCAAGACGAGCAACTCTGCCACGGATAGTTTTGAAGTTTGTAAGCATACCGCCAAGCCATCTTGCGTTAACATATGGCATTGCGCAACGCTCTGCTTCTTCCTTAACTGAATCCTGTGCCTGCTTCTTTGTACCTACGAAAATGATTGAACCGCCGTCTGCTGCAAGATCACGAACGAACATATATGCTTCATCAAGCTTCTTAACTGTTTTCTGAAGGTCGATGATGTAAATACCGTTACGCTCTGTGAAGATGTATTCAGCCATTTTAGGGTTCCATCTTCTTGTTTGGTGTCCAAAGTGAACACCTGCTTCTAAAAGCTGTTTCATTGAAACTACATTTGCCATTATTATTTCCTCCTTTAAGGTTAATTCCTCCACACCGAGTATGGCAAAAGCCC